>QMCD01000032.1_pt1 | contig 98244 bp, 105 predicted proteins | sample 1821841 | NCBI WGS metagenome assembly QMCD01 (sample SAMN01991225, study PRJNA193472) | Termite gut metagenome, whole genome shotgun sequencing project. | isolation source: worker | host: Macrotermes natalensis
GTTCTCCTAGTTGTTTTGTGTCTTCTTTTTTTGTTATAAATAAATATAACACTCTCGCCATTTGTTCTTTATTAAATAGATTTCGTTCTTTGAGTTCTACTTTAATGAACTCCATGAATAATTTGTTTAATGGCCAATGACGCATTATCCAGAACTTAAATCTAGTTATTTGTTTCTTCCACATATTTTTTATGGATTAATAAAATAATCTTTTTTCAGATGCTCCTTCCATTCTTCTTCTTTCTGAGAAGATTCCCAGTCACAGATAATTTCGGCTACTTCTGCGGCTGTATATACTACTGGCATTATTTTTCCTTGCGTTCTATATATTTCCATGAATTGTTCTTCTGTTATTTTTCTAGTTAAGAACTCATCTAATGGTCCTGAGAACTCTGATACTGTTATTAGAGCTGCTATTATTCTTGGTAGTAGTCTTTTTATTTCTTCAGAATTTAATAGTCCGTCTTTCTCTGCTTTTACTATTTTATCTAGTAGATCTGGCATTGTAACTTCTTGGGTTACTTGATCTTTATCTTCCATTGCTATTTTTTTAATTGTGGGCCCGGCCGGGCATGATCCGACAACCTTCTGATTATGAGTCAGATGCACTAACCAATTGTGCTACAGGCCCTATTTCATTTATACTTCTTCGATTTCAACGTCTTCTACGTCAATCTTTGATTGATCTTGAAGCATTTTTGTTATTTCTTGTTCTTTAGCTATTGCTTCTTGTTCTATTTTTTGCGATTCCTCTAAGAATTGTTCTGGCGTTATTTCACCTGAGAACTTTTTATCCATAAGTATTACTAATTTAGACAAGAAGTCAAAACCACTCATCATAGCTCCTGATATCATTAATATCTCAGGATTTATTTCTTGTTTAGCCTCTATCCGTTTGGCTATTCCGTCTATTACTAATTGTAATAATTCTGGTAATTGTTCTACTTTTTTATCGAAATATTTCATTGCTGTTTTTTTGTTTTAGTTTTAAAAATTGTCGGGGTGGCCGGACTCGAACCGACGGCCTCTTGCTCCCAAAGCAAGCGTTCTACCAACTGAACTACACCCCGTATGGTGATTATAGTTAAATAAGGCGTGTTTTTACACCAAAGGGTCCTTATACGACTATAAGGACTGCACCTCTAAAGGCGATAATAAATACTATTTTCCAATAGCAGACTTCTCGCTTAATAAAGCTTTATTATCCCAATCGCCATTTCCTCCTATCTTTCACATAGAAGTTATCCCACTCATTAAAGATGGCTACTCTTAAGCCAACTGCCTTATTAATTATAATATAGTATTGTTTTTTAAAAAGCAGGATCCTAGGAAGTAACGATAAACTCCCTATGACTAAACCTCTTTATTCTTTTAGATCCTGCTATATGCGTTTTACGGCACTTGAATAATCCTCTACAAGGTGCTTGCTTGTTTAGAGCTACATTTTTCCTCTCTTATTCAGTACGCCGTCCTCAACGTCTTGGAACTCTATAAATGCATCTTATTCCAACTTATGCTACCGAGCTAAGCCGTACGTTTGATGTTGTTTATGTATTATCAACATTTCATCTTCACGCCGTGCCCAGATGGGATTCGAACCCATATCTTTTATAGAGATTTTAATTTGTTTTAAACCCAATAACCTTCTATTGCATCTAATAATTGATTAACTATTCTTTCATTTCGGCAATCTTGGCAATTGCAAGGCTTATTGCTCTTTAAAGGCTTAACATAATATTCTTGTTTTGCCTCTACTATTGTTTTATTATGGTAGATGTTCATTAGAATTTCTTGTTGTTCTAAACTAAATGCAGAATTAGTTAAAATAAATTCTTCAGAAGGGAAGAATTCTCCTGCTTCAACTTTAGTCTTAGGCTTTGCAGTTTTTTCATTTTGCACATATGCAAATCTAACGTTAACTGGTCTTTGAACTGGATACCTTTTTTGGGTCTCCTGTATGTAAATATAAATCATATGATTTTGTTGTTTTGCTAACTATAATGTTTTTACTTCGTCGCTAGTCCAATTGTTTGTCGCCCAGCGCTTTGTGATTTCTTGTAGAAGTATTTCTATGCGATCATCTGCCTCTTTAAGAGTTTCTTTAGAGATGGCGTATACTTGTACATCAGCAAATCGTTTATCGGTTGACACGCAGACGATATGAGATTTAATTTCATAGTCCGCTAGTTCTGGTCTTTCTGTTGAAATCCAGTATTTAAGTGCGCGAATATAAAAAGCTAATTGTCTTGCATAGTCATATTTTATGAATGATTTAGTAGGGAATTCATAGAATGAAGAAGATGTTTTCAGATCCACTAATAGTATTTCTTTAGTATCATGATCCACTACAAAGCGGTCAATTAAAGATTTACATGGAATTGAATTTCCTTCAAATGTATATTCCCACTCTATGTATGATTCTGTATAATATTCGGCCGTAGGTTTACGTTCGTATATTAGTGAGTTAGCTGTTTTATTGTTAATAATTTCGTTTGACAAAAGCTCTAGCCATTCTTTGTCTGCCTTAGAAATAGTGCGTTTACCTTCTTTGGACTGTTTGAGATATGCGATGTAGCTTGAAAGCTTTCTGGCTTTCTCTAATCCTTTGCCTGCTATAGTCTCTTTAGGTAGACCATCTGTTTTGTATGCGGCAGAGTAGGCTTCTATTATTATGTCTGAGTATTCAACTAGATTTGAAGAAGCAATTTTTTCACAGAAAATGTTTTCTTGTTCTCCTCTGGGTTTTACAAAGTCGCACACTGTGTATGTTTTTTCAAACTCATCTCTTTCTAAAATAAACATATGGTAAGCTTCTCCTCTTTCGAGGAAAGCACCTGATATGCCTTCTAATATTTTATCTAGCATAAGTATGAAGTACTTTGGTGATTCCATAAAATAACCTAGGGCGCTATTACTTATTTTTCTGTCTGAGTAATATAATGTATTGTTATTCATTAATCTTCCTCCTCGTTTTCCTTTTAATTTTTTCCGGTATGGGCCAGCATTTATTATCCATATAAGAACGAATACTTGTTATTGCATCTCGTAATTCCTTATGATTATGAACAAGGAATAATTTAGTGCTAAGGTTGTTCTTGGTTAAGAAATACTGCATTAGTTTCCACCGAATCGGAAATGAGTCGGTTGGCCAACCTTTACATTCTATTATCCATCCATCGCCGACAAAGTCAGGCGTGTAAGTAATAGGCCTTATGGCTATTCCATCGAATCTAAAGCTTTCTAATATTACGTAAGTATGCGCTTCGTAATCATGTTGAATGTCTGCCTGTAAAAGCATATCATGACATGTTAATTCGAGCTTTGATTTAAACTCGGTACCATCAGCATGGCATACCCGAGTTGCGTTTCGAACTTTCTTGTTCATACTTTAAAGGTACGCTCAAGGTGGTCGATTGTATTGTGTTTGCTGGTTTATCATTGTAGATACACCTTAAACTTGTTAATGGTTTGTAGGCTCATTTAATCTTTTGAGTCATCTACTAAATTAAATGAGCGGAACTCTATTCTCGCTTATTAATATTTTAATAATTGCGTTTTACAGCACTATTATTTAGTCATATTTCCTAACCCCTTGGCCATACTTTTCAGTACCGCCTGGATTTTCACCATATTTATCAATGTAAATAATAGCCCGCTGCCCTCAACGTCTTGGGATTAATTTATCTAGATCTATTTCGTGCGGTTCTACATACTATTAGATTTTCATCTTTTAGTCCTGGGAATAGTCCTGTATCACAGTCTAATCCTATTATTATGAAGTTTTTATTGGCTTTTTTAGCTCTTGTATAAATATCTTCACACTCTTCTCGAGAGAATGCCGTTGATCTGTCTGTTACGAAAATTACTGTTTTTTCTTTTTTGGTTTCAAACCCGTAGCGAATCGCAGCATGTAGGTCATCTCCTCCACCTGGATTATAATCGAATTTTTTAAGATCATTTTTTGTCTTTATTCTATATTCGATATCCATTACTCTTTGTGGATCTAAATCAAATTTACAGGCGGTTACTGTAGAGGTTTTAGCTAATTCTACTAATAATTCCTCTACTATGCCAGTATATTCTGCCATTGACCCAGAATCATCAATCACTAGTGATAGTTGTCTTTCTGGTTCTTTAACTCTAGCCCATAGGTTTTTTGTGGCAAGTTCCTTTTTAAATAAAGGCATTACACGTTTTACTGCTGATACTTTTATTACTTGAGAAACTTTTGTGATCTTTTTAAAGGTTGATTTTTTGGCTCCTGGATGGTGTTTATTGAGATGTTTTAGTATCTCTTTTATGAGATCTTTTTTATTGGCAATACCGTCATCTCTTACAATATCTGGATTACTGCCTTCTTTACCAGCTTTTTCTACTGGTGATTCTTTTTCAGAATTCTTTCTGGCTTCATCTTTTGCCGCCCTATCCATCATACCCTTTTGGTTTTCATCACGTTGGTTTTCTTCGTCTTGCTTTTTTATTTCGTCATTATATGCATTAATTGTATTATTAATTGCATTAATATATGACTCTTCAGACATCCCATTTTCATATTCTAATTGATATGAAATGTTCTTCATTAATCTATTTAGCGGCGATGCTTCTTGTACTACATCGTATATATTAGATAGAGGTGTTACCTCTTTATTTCTAAGATATTCGTATATATTTTCTTTTACATTTGGCAATGTCGTTATTTTCTCCATTGCCTTCATCCACCCATTACGTTTTTCGACGGAAGCCAGTTCTCTCCTGATTACCTTTTCCGTTAGTTCGTCTATCTTTTGTATTAGTGGACTTTCGTTCACTATACAAGTATCAATTATAGGCGTTTCCATAATTATGCCGCGATTTGGGTTGATAATTCGGGTGGTGTTTTTGCGAAATTGATATACATTTCCGCTTCTTTACACGATCCTTTTCTTTTGAGATCTGTCACCGTGTTTTCAAGGCCTTGTTTCAATATTCGCTCTATGGATTGCTCTGTGATTAATGATCTGTCCTTTTTTAGCTTAGCTATACTAAGTCCTGCGATTACTAAGTTCGTTGTAATTTCGATGGGACTTTGTAATACTTTCGTTATTTGCAATACGTTACGAATTGACGCATCTCTGTTAGCAGCAGCATCAATAAGTATAGCGGCATCTTTTCGTTCCCATCCATATTTCATGGCCATGTCAACGATAAGTTTGGCGTCAACTTGTTGTTGAACCAATACTTGTATAGGGAATCGTTGAAGCAATGCTTCTACAGAATCGTTCTCCTGTGCGATTTCCTTTGGGTTTTTATTCGTAAGACCTATGATTACCTTGGTTTTAAGCTTTTGTACCTGCTTGCCGTTTCGGACGTAGCCGGAGGTCAGCGCATCTTTCAGCGCACTTAATACTTGAGGGTTTGCATCGAGCATTTCTTCAAATACTACAATTTCACTTGTAATGAATGATTTGTCGAGATTGTAAAGGATTTCTCCCGTCTCGTTTAAAGCCTTCATGTTAATACCCCCAAATAGGTCTTCTTCGGTAGTAGCCTCATTTAAAGACTTAATGAATACTTTGTTGGCAAATTCTGGCTGACTGAGAACTGCGGTAACCATTTCTGATTTACCAAATCCCCCTTTGCCATACATAATAGCATTCATATTTTGTCCCACAGCTAATGCTATAGTTTCGGCCACATTTTCCGGATTAATAAAATTATGCAGAATTCTGTTAATGAACTTAGCATCAGTAATTTTATCAAACATATATTGAGATAGATAGCTCTTTGCCCTACGTTTTAACCCACGATCTGGGTCTTTGATGATTTCAAATTCACCTATTGGCATTTGCTCTACCCTTTCAAAGCCATCTTCAATTACTTTAAAGATGGCTTCTTGAAGGGTGTTGTCGCCATATAATTCTTGTCTGCTGATATATCTTGATCCGTTTGAATGTTTAATTACGTTCATAAATTGCTTATTAAATTGTTATTGATTGTGTTTTGAAAGAACGTATATGTGTTAGTTGATTATGAAGAAATCGAATCTTCTATAGCTAATAAAGTGTTTAGTCTATTGACTGTACTTTCTAAGCCATTCTCCTTGAAATAATCTGTTATATCTTTAGGTTCGTTCCCGTTAAGGAATATCATGCTAAAATTATATGTTTGATTTAGTTTTTCTGCGCCAGCTCTGCCGGCTTTATCATTGTCGTAAAATATAACAATGCGCTTAAAACGTGTTTTTAAGTTATTTATAATAACTTCAGGGATTTGCGATGTTTCACATGGCGGCGCTATTGCATCATAACCTAATTCTCTTAAAAGCATTACATCTTTTAATGATTTTGTTATAATTAATAGATCCCCTTGTTCATTCAATTGTTCGAATCCTTGTATGTCAAATAATTGTAATGAATTTCGCCATTTTAGCTCTTTGGCTGCTAGTGGCCGGTATATTTTAAAGTGATTAAAAACCTTCCATGCATATATTGGGTTATCTTGAGTAGCTACATCTTGATTAACCGTGTTTACTTGAAATGCTTTTAATGCTGATACATTATATTGTTTTAATGTATCTTCTTTTATACCAAATTGTTCCCAGAACGCTAAATCTGCCTTCGTAAAAGCTTTACGGGTTACGGTAATCTCTAGTTTACCTCCCATGCCTTTTGGTGTTGGCGGTTTAATTGGTGCTGGGTAAGATTTATTCAATGAAAAATCTCTTGATATTGCGTATGTAACGTCTCTTGTGCTAAGTAGATTTAATTTCTTCTTAACAAATGAGAACACATCTCCACCTTCTCCTGTAGAAAAGTCTTTCCACATTAGTTTTCCGTCATTCCTATGGGAATAAATAGTAAACGATGGTGTTTTATCCTCTCTGAAGGGGGATGAAAATGGTTTACCCATTTTAAAGTTACATCCTAAATATTTGGCATATATGTCGTATTCCGTATAATACCTTAAGATTTCATCTCTTGACCATCTTTCAGCTAGGATAGTAGAAAATATCATTATCTTAGACTTTAGATTTCCAAGCGTCGAATCGGTCTTTTATAACCTCTCCGCGCTTAACCTCAATACCATTTTCGAAAAATACTACGACTAAATCGCTTTGTTTTGTTGTTTGATCAGTTTCGCTTCTTTCCTGGTCTTCTTTGCTTTCTTCTTTGGGTTTATTACGAAGTTGATCGGTAGTTTCACTCCGTTCATTCTGTCCTTCAGTAGGATTTTGAACCACATTTTCAACCTGGATAGGTGATTGCGCTTCTGTTGTCTTTGGACTTTCTTGCGTAATATTTTCTTTTGCTTGGCTCTGATTGTCGATATCTTTTGCTGCTTCATTGCTTGTGTATTTTTCTATTATTCTATCTATGTATTCTTTCCGTACTAACGGTATTGAATGCATGAATAACGGTATGTTTTGTATATCTTGGATTAACTGTTTAGTTGTTTCCATATATGGACATTTCATGTTTTTTGTTTTTTGTTTTTATTCTAAAATGGAATGTCGTCTATTTTTACAGTCGTTGGTTGAGCTGGTGCTCCAAACCGTACTGCTGGATCTTGCACTTGAGTTTCTTTATCTGCTGGATAAGTCTTTTCGATTTTATCATTAGATAAGATTCTAATTGCACTGTTTGCTTTTGTTATAGACATTGGTTCTACATACGTTGCGTCAAAATATGATGGCAATGCAGTAAAGTCGCGATTATTAGCTTCTGACCATCTGTAGATAGCCTTTACGCGTAATAGCGTGGTGTCCATTTTAGGTTCAATTACTCCTTTAATCCATTTAGCCATGGATATGAAGTCTCCTGCTTCGAAGTTTTCTGCTGTATAACATCTTACAATTTGTAAAATATTGCGCATAAAGTTTTCTCCGCGTCTTGCTGTTGCCAATGCGTCTTCTCCGGCCATTGGCGTTGGTTCGAATTTAGTATGACGAAGGATTTGTCCACCTTCATTTTCTATAGTAAATTCTATAAAGTTTACGCCGTTTGCAGTTTTGTCGACCTTAATATTTGTGATCTTACAGTTTTCATGAATACCTGCTTCCAGGTATCGTAGTCCACTGTTGCTGCTTGACGTAACTTCTGTTGAATAATTTGTTGTAAAAGTCATTGTAAAAGAACTATATATATTTATAGATTTGAGACCAATCAACGGAAACTTTTCCGTCTTCTTGAAGTTTAGCAATAACAATATCTTTGTTTCGCAGATGATCCACTCTAGACCCAACTATTGCGTTGTCTCCAGCCATGAAGTTAATATGTGTTTCGCTTTTGTCGCGATATACATATCCTACTGTATCTGCCTCTCCAAGTATTTGTTCAGATATTTTACCAGTTAAGTCTATAGACATTTCTCCAACCTCTATGTCTTCTTTGCGAATCATAGATAGTTTAGTGTGGCCTACTAGTATTAAGTGTGGGGCTATTTCGCGTAAGGCGTCTATTACTTTATTCATAGCTTCGCGTAGGTATTTATATCCTAGCCCGTTTGGTAATTTAAGTATCTCACCTTGGTAGTTTTTGCCAAGCGGCTCACTTTTATATATCTGTAATGCTAGCTCTTCAGCCATCTCCTCTAGTTTTGTAACTGAGTCTAAAACGATGAATTCATATGGCCATTTGCCGGTTTCTTTATATGAAGCTTTTATCGCTTGTATAACTTGCCCAATCTCTGCTACTGATGTAACTTTGACCGACATACAATCGACATGCCATGAACCATCTTCTAAATCTATTATTAAGCTGTTTTTAAGTTGTGCTACTGCTGTTGTTTTTCCCGCCTTAGGCTTTCCAAACAACACCATATAACGCGAGTCTTTATTAACAGCCTGTGTTATTTCTGTTGGTAATGTTATCATGTAGGATTTGTTAAAACGATTTTATCTGGCTCCTCGATGCTACTGTTATGTAGATTGTTAAGAAATTGTAAAATTCGTACCTCCCCATCTCTATTTTTTAATATGTGCATATAGATATATCCTTTTACGGGTAGTCTAGATGTTCCATAATAAGCTAGATTAAGAAGCTCCGGCCTGCTGAGTATAATAACGTAGTCCGACGCTTGCCAGACACCATCAGATGTAGAAACATCCCTTGCTTGTGGATAATGCATTGAGGGATTTTGGATCCTTTCTGGATCTTCTATGTTTCTATTAAGTTGTTGTAGTTGGATGATTGTTGTTGTGCCGAGTTTTTTTTGCTCAATCCACATGGCTTGGAGATCATCCAACATATTTTTCTCCGTTTGCCCAGATCCTGTTTTTACTAATAAAGTGTGATCTAGGGTTACTATTAGCCATTTATCCTTTGCTATTACTTCTCTGAAGTATTCAACACAGGATTTTATTTCTTCAACAGTAAGACGTTTTTCAATGTAATAAATATTATATTTACTAACATCTTGACTAACTTCTTCTGCTTGTTGTGCGCCGGCATCATCTAGTTTGTATTCAATTTTGCCCGAATATAGCTCAGACGTTGTCTTTTTAGTCTTGTAACTAATTAAACGTCCTACGTTTCTTGATGCTGACATTTCAAATGTAAATGCCAATACCACTACATCTATTCCTACATTTCTATCAAATAGATCTGAGGTTAATGATGTTAAAAACGCCGATTTACCACAACCAGTTCTTCCACCGATTGTGTATATAACACCAGGTTCTATTCCTCCCATGCAAGTATCGTTAAATTTACGCCAACGTGTTTGTAGAGATTTCATTTCTCCAAATCTACGTCTATTCATATAATTAACAATATTTTTAGAAGCTTTAGATATGTGTTCACATGGTATATTACTATTCCACACTTTGGCCATATCCAGGTTCTTCTATTTTAATGGGCTCTTTTTCTTCTCTAGCGGTCCACGGCTCTTCGTTTAACCAATTTGCCATTTTTTTCATATACAACATTGTTCCATGTTGCATTCTATCTGCTAATTCATCTTTAAGGGCCTTCATGATCTTTTTATGGATGCTTTCATTGCCCTTAACAATTTTATTGTATCTGTCTTTGACATTAGTCGGTGATAGGCGCAGATATTCTTTTTGACCGCTAGGTCTTATCGTATATATTGGAAACATTTCATAGAATTCATAAAAGTATACATTTTTATCGAATTTCTTTTTAAATTCGTCTGTTACCTTTAATTCTTCTGTGTTTTCTAATATATTTGCTCTAATGAGTCTTTCTTTGGAATCTTTATCCATTGGGAACATTTCTAGCAGGTATTGTACTCCTGATGTTCCAAAGTGTATCCAGTAAGCTATTATAAAATCCTGAGCTGTTATCTTTTTCTTTAGTAAGTAACTTATATCTATATCAATAATACTCATATATGTGTGTTATGAAATTAGATTGCTAGTTACTGCTGGATCATTGTAAAAAATGGGCTTTTATACAGAGCCCTAACTGTTATCTATCCACTGTTATTGTTCCTTTAAACAATTGATAGTCACTTACAAGATATGGCCCTGAGTAATCATCATCTGGTTCTATGATTATTACTGCATCTAGTCCAACATCTTTTGGGTTCATATCACTTGTTATACACAATAATCTTTTTCCGTCATTACTAATGACGATATCGCCTTTTTTGAATGGCGCTCTTATTATTTCAACTGTCATATTGTTATTTATAAAAGAATAGTTTTGCATTAATGATTTCTATTTTTTGTTTTACGTTTGTGTTTTACGGCACTTATATAATAATGCTTTTACGCCCCCGGATGCATTATTCTGTTATTAATATTACATTTTTAACAGGATAATTCTTACGTGTTAGGCCAAGTCTTACTCTGTGGCTTTTTCGTAATTATTATATAGTACGCCGTGCTCAACAACTTGCAACATTTATAACACAAGTATCTGGGAAGTAGCCACGATCTTATTGTTCTGGGCTTACTGGTCTGTTCTGTGTTCTTGTTGTATTATTATTGTCTATAAAAATACTGTTATAAAAGATTTTAATTTATAAATTAAAGCTCTTGTAAATTTAAAGGCCCAGTTCTTTTTTTTTATCGCTAATATTCAGCTATCTTTCGATTGCCCATTATAGCTGCCTACTTTAATTTTATGTATTGCTTTTTATATTTGTTACAATACAGCACACCTACCATTCTAGTTCGTGAGACTCTACTAATCTAAAGTCGATTAATAGTTCGTTGCTTGCGATTCCATGTGTGCGACCGATTATGGCCCGATCCTGCCGCTATTTAAAGATTAGCACATCTATTGGTGCGATCGGCGGGACTCGAACCCGCATCCGATTTTAACTCAGTCTAGTTTCTAAGACTAGCGCGTCTACCAATTTCGCCACGATCGCATTAATGTTTACAGTATGATATTTTGATCCCAACCGAACAGTATTATGGCGCCCTGCTATCACTATGGTTGACGTATTTTCTGTAAACATCTAAGAATAAATAATATATATTACACACGGCCACAAAGTCTTTTGTCCTCTTTATTCGAGAGTTTAGTGCCGCCATCCTTTGTCAATATTACGTTGCTGTTATTCAACCACATATTATGTGGATATTGACTGCCTCCATGGATTTTCACCATACCAATGAGCTCTCCGCATTAGAATATTTCCATATTCTTTTAACACAGGTACTACCCCTCATATATATTATTCTTAAGTTTTAATGGTATCTTGAAACATCCTTTCTAATTTTTCTGGTGATATTTCTTTACCTGTAAGTTTTTTGTATTCTTTTTGAAACATCCATTTTATTGCTTTTTCTGTATCATTACCATTTACTATTGCAGCTTCTTTGCAAAAGTCTAGTGGGAAGTTTGTTAAATCTCTTAGTTTGCATACCACATCCAATTAAGCCACCTACCAATTAGTTTGATATTTTTTCTTTCTGCCACCATAGTCCATCCCCATAGTTTGTTATTTTCTATTGGATATAATGGTGGCACGTGTATTAATACGTGTTCTTTGTTAGACTGGTATTCTTGTTCATATAGTATGAAACCTATTTTTTCTAGTCGTTTATTGCTACAACGATCTAATTGTTCTATTATTATTGCTTTTTTCATTTTGAATAGATTTAATTGGTTATAGTAGAGATGCGCGGACTCGAACCACGATTGCCTGAGTATCAGTCAGGATTCCTAACCATTGGAAGACACCTCTATACGCCCTATCGCTAGGGCTTATTTGTCTAGTAAGCAAATGCTATAGCAGTACAAGAATTGTATTGAGACATCTGCTCGTCGATTAGCGAGATTTCTACATTACATTTTTCGATTTCCTTCAACAGAAAATCCTTGTTGAGTATGATACTCATGTGCTTTTTTCTACCTGTCTTGGTGATGTAGTCACCTTCGGTCTGTAAATCTTTGAGGATCGAAGACAAATACCCTTTATATTGCACGAGATCTCCTCTACGGAAAATCTTATACTGTTGTGTCGATTGCCAGTTTGCAGGCAATTTCAGGATATTCAGGTTTGCATAGGCTTTTAACATTTTAAAGAACGTTGATTTTGCCTGCTTTTTTTGGATTTCAGCAAGCTCGTGCATAGCCACATTGACATCTCTGTCGATAGTTTTGCCAATTACATGACTAATGCAGTTTAGTCGTTTAATGTCATCGAACATTTCGATAACAGTGTCGACGATGGCCTTTCCTTCTAATAATAGGTCGTTAAGTATGGCCTTTGTGCGGGCTTTGATTCCGCGATTAAATATTTTCATGGCTGTTGTCCTCCTTTTGTGGGATATAAATTACGCCGCCCATTGCGCGCTGTATTGCAGCAATAAGACTTGCGTGATTCCCGCCGTAGAGGCTTGGGTCTACCATTTGAATGGTAATACGGTATTCGTCGCCTGGGTTGATTTTTTCTTTACCCACGGCGATTACCTTTTCATCCTCGCCTATTCGTACGGCGAGCTTCTTTGTTGGTTTATTTAATAAGTATTGATAGAGAAGCTCTATGGCATCTCCAATACCTCCTTTTTCGAGGTATTGTGTTACATTTGCAAAGATCTCTAATTTGGTCGTCGCAAGAATTCGTGCCTGCTCAGTTATGTCTGAGATTTTACTGGCCATATTTTGTGCAATGAATTCTACTAAACGGAATTCAATTACATTTCTTAATGATTCATATTGTCTTGGGCCTAATTTTAAGCCACCAAATATTTCCTCATTAAAAAAGGTTATAAGGCCTGTTTTTTCGTTGTAGCTGAAGTGTTTAAACTCACTAACACTTTGTTTGATGAGATCTTCAAGCATAAACCGGTGTCTTTTATTAAGCTTTACCGGTTTTTCGAATAGCTTCCTTGCCATGATAGCAAAGATTATTCTTGTTTATGTGAAGGGTTGCTGCCGTCTGGTCGCGGGCCTTGTTGCGGTTTTCCGCCTATCTTGGCTAGCGACACAATTGTTTCCGGCTGAGAGTAAAACTCTTTACCTTCGAGTTGTTTCTGCTGTGCGTCAATGGACTGTTCGGCTTCCTGTATCATTTCCGTTGCTTTTTTGATACGTTCAAAAGACACAGCATTAAGCGCCATTGCTACTTGTGCAGCTTCTGCTACGGTTGGGTAAAGCTTTCCACCCATAGATATTGGGTTTTTCGGCGCATTACCATTTTTAGCGGCTTCTTCGGCCTTCATTTTTTCCTTTGCTTCCTGTAAAATCTGTTTTTGAGATTTTACCCAAATTATTTTTTCGAAAGCTGTTCCTTTGTTAACAATTACTTCGGATATTTCTCCTTCTTTTTCAACATAGTTGCAACTTCCGATTTTTAATGCCCGTACGGCAAATACTTTTAGCGACTGCGTGAACGCAACATCTTTATTGCGTTTTTCGTCAACTGCCGGCATTTCTAATATCTCTCCGATGATATTTCCCGGATATAGATGTTGAATGCCTGCCTCCTTAATTGTGTTCATATATATTAAATTTTGAATATTAATAGCTTCCCAAAAATACTAAACATTCCCTATTCAATGCTGCCCGAGTTGGGTTGCTCGGGCAGCTAAGGAATGTGCCATGAAACTTTTAACGCGTATAACTCTTGTTTTCGTACTGGTACAAGAGAAGACCACTGCGTCGTTATTTAATAAGTAGTGGGTATTTTGATCTACCCCTTAATGGATTTTTAAGTCTCTATGGGAGTCTGATATTTAACTTCAGATATCAGATGTGAACGACCGTAGTCGTATTAAATGGATTTTACACTGGTCCTTCCAGCGGGGTCGTGGCGTTATACTTCTCGATACTACCAGGCATCTACTCATATAATTATCGCTCTCCATCCTTAAATGCATCTTCTTTAAATTGTTATACTCTCGCTTTATCATCGTTGCGAGCACGACTCGTTATGTTTTCTATCACATGATGGTTAAGCTTTATCACAAGGTGGATATTGCTGCTCCATACATCCTATTCCACCGTATGAATGGCTAGGACAACTTTAGGGTGACTATTTCAAAGGGATTCCAACCCTTATACCCTATTGCTAAGGTATTTCGCTCCTTTGTCTTTAATTCTTATCGGTAGTCCTGATGACGTATTTCCTTGTACGGGACTAACGGTTTGCTTACGCGCATTACTAATCGTGTCTAAGGTTTAATAAACCCGCTCTAGCTGACAAAACTTCAAAAATATATGGTTTTGGTGTTGTTAAACTCATATTGTAAATCCATGCGTTTTAGTATTTCTACTGGGCTCACTATCCTAGGGCTCTTTTCCTAAGTGTGGCAGATCTCTCAATCTACTTCGCTGCCCGCCAGTATCGCAGCTGGCTTTGGCTTCAGGTTTATTAAACAAACACGCAACTGATTTATAGCCTCAGCTGGTATGGCAACACCATACATGTGTGTCAGAAATAGAACTCCTGGTCCGATTATACTGTTCGGGTTTATTATTTTTACGTGGACACCAAAGTATCTAACTCAAACCACGTCACTAATATTGCTATTTTGTGAAATCTATTGTCGTATATCATTGTCATCATTGCTCGTTAAAAATGTGCACCGTATTTACCATACGATCTACCAGTAGAGACCCTGATAGTCAAATTTAGCACTAGTACATATTTTAAGGTTATTACCATATCCTCTGCCTTATCTGGCTTCGTCTTACGCTTGTACTACGTTCATAATTTCACCTTATTATGGCGCTCTATTATGCTGGATTTCGCGCCCACGTGAGTCGTTAGCTCTTGTTATGCCGACTTTCTTTTACGGCGTGCATTGTATATTGATTGTCATTTATTGTCGAATCATTGCTCTTTTTTTATTTCAGGGCTAGAGAACCCCTACTATTTCTTATTTAACGAATTTAACACTGGGCTAATGAGACCCGTATGTGTAAGGCTATAAGACCGTATACCTTAAGTGATCCGTATAATACAACTATACGTAATCTATTTTTTTGAATGTTGTTCCTTGTTGACGCAGATGATACATACAATCTCTGCGGAGAGTTACGTGTTTAACTTCCGGGCTCTCAAAGCGACTGAGGTCACGTGAATTCCTCTCACGGTTCAATTTATTGTCTTTGACTTGACACGGCATTTCCCTCTATTATAGACTGGCTATAATTTCAACGGACGGCTGCCCCGGCTCTATATTTGATCCCATATTAGCTAATATGGGATTGTCGACGTTTAATGTTTCGCTCTCTGTGTCGAATACATCAGATGCCCCACGCGTGGGACTGTTAACAAATTCGACGTGAGCTACGATACCTGTTTTGGTTATTTCTAACCTTGCCAATTGGGCTTTAACCCTTAAATGTTGCGGATATTCTCCCCAGATTGTGATAGGGGCGAGCTCAATTGTTATTTCTTCTATTTCTATAGGCACATTTATCGCTACATATGCGATATTTATTGTTGTGTCCATAGGTGGTCCTCTTTTCGATTCCTGTTTTTTGACAGGAGATGATGTAGTTTCTATAGTTTCAGGTATTATTATCTGTTCAACTACAGGTGCTATCATCGGTACGATAACGTCATTTTGATTGACGTCGAGAACATGGTCGAGCATAGCTATCTTAACGTCTTCGATAGATATTTCTGTGCTCGGGATCGCTAATACGGTATTGTTATTGGGTGCAATCCACCCGCCAATAACACCGCCTATACCTACTACAAGGAATGAGTAAATACAGAATTTTAGCATTTTCCACATATTCTTTTGATTATTTTTTCTTTTTCTTTTTGTCGTGGAATTTCTTTTTACCGCCTATTCCTTTTTCGGCGAGCTCCTTCAATTGTTCTTGGGAAGCTGGTTTAACCTCTTCGGGTTTTGGAGCCTCTTTTACTGTGCCTTTTTTCTCTACCTGGGGCTTCTGTTCAGGTTTAGCGGCTGGTTTTTTGTCTTCCGGATCCTGGACTTTTGTCCATTGCTTTTTAGGCTTTTCCTCTACTTGCGCAGCAGCCTGTTCGACCGGTTTTTCTTCTTTCGGCTTAATTGCGATAGTTGCTTTATATGGCGTACCGTAATATCCACTGAGCTTGTTTTTCAGGGATAATGCTTCTTTCCTTGAAGATGATTCTATTTTAGACAGTTCATTTTCTGTGGCTTTTCTAGCTAAAGCTTTTGCGTTTTCACGCTTTTCTTTAATAGTAGCGCCTTCGCACGATTTTATGTCAATCTTTTTGAAGTTAACCTGATAGATTGTTTCCTCAGGCATATTGAGTAATGCTTTATTACTCAATACTCTGGCTTCTCTATGGATTGCCGTTTGACCCGGTTTTGTTTGATCCATTACTTTATTACTTAACGGATCCATCATTTTTGTTAGATCGTTAAGTTTTTCTTTATGGATGTATATGGTTTGACCACAGAACTGAAGAATTTCTTCTTCCGTCCATTTAGCTCCTTCTACTGCGAATACGGAATCTTTTGCTTTTGTAGATTCAGCATTGGCATTTAATATAGAAGTAGCTGTAGTGACCATTGCGGAGTAGCTGTTTGCACAGAATGATGTATAGACTATACGTCTAATGGCATCAAAAGGATCAAAACGCTTACTTTCTTCTTCGTGGGTGAGCTCCCATATTCTACGTAAGATTTCGTTTTTATTCAAAGTTTTGAGCGCATCTGGGTTCTCCCTACAATATTCATTAAACAATACTCTACAGTCTCCGATTTCGCGTTTAGAAACTCGCTCGGTTGCTTGTTGAATAGTTTCATGACCTTTAGTCACGCTGTCTTTAATCTCGTTGAGACCTTCGACTATCTTGGCCTCATGGAATGGCAATGTTAATTGCGTTTGCATTCCTTGGCTTAAGATGAATGAATGAGTAGGCTTTACACCTAACATAACAGCTGTGTTGTAGATCTGTTTATAGATCAGGGTGAACAAGAAACCTATTGTTTCGTCGAATATCGGCAGCATGTTTTTATACATCTCTTCATGCGTTCTTTCTTCAGCATAAATTCTTTGTCGCTGAAAGAATTCTATCGTGCCTTCGATGTTGACCAATACTTTTTGGTTTGTAGTATATTCCATTTTTCTTGATTAAAATGTTAATAATTTTATTTTAATACGTTTTTATACACTCGTCGGTGTTTCCTCTTTATGAGGTATTAAAGTAGCCGTCTCTTAAGTCGATTACTTTAAATAAGGGACCATCTCGAGCCTGGTAGATCTCGTCGATATCATCTAACGGGTAAATACTAGACCCATTGGCTAAAATGTGAGTGGCGGCGTTGCTAATGCTCCTGCTCGTAAACAATATCATATCTCCATTGTTAGACTCGTCGATATGTATAACGAGTTTCCCATACATGTCATAAAGCATGTCTAACGGGCTGCGTGAAGGATCAGCATCATCCTCCGGTTCAACATCACTGTCTGACGAACTAATCGTAGACGTTCGCTCTTGAATTTGCTCAATTTCATTGTAAGCATTATAACCAGCTGCTGCGAATAATACAGCAATGGCGTAAATGCCGGCTACTTTCCAAATTCGTTGGGGAATTTGTTTTGCCACAATGGTTAAGGCTTTGATTACGTTAGGCAACCATAAAGCCAAAAGGAGCAATAGCGGAATAATTTGTAATAATTTTTCCATGTTTTATATTTTTTGAATATTATGGGGCTGCTAAGCCCTATTCGTGGTTCTTGATGGAATCGCACCACCGACGCCTACCTCTTCAGGGTAGCGCTCTACTACTGAGCTAAAGAACCTCCATTAGTCTCATGTGGTTGTAAATAGCATCATTGCTGCTATTATTGTTACACAAAGTATCATAAACAGTAATCCGTTTATGAACTCTATTCTTGGGTCTTTTTGATACTGTTTTTTCATTATTTTTCTTTTTTGAGTTTTTTAACTACAAATTTATCAATTACATCCTCTACTTCTTTAATAACTTTATCTTTCTCAAATAACCAAGAAAGATAAGCTGATTTACCATGTGGGATGTGTTTTACTAAATTTACTAGTTTTTTTGTTGCTAGATATAGTTCTTCCATATTTTTTGATTTAAAAAGATTAGTGCCCGAGGACAGACTCGAACTGTCACGATCATTCCTGATCACAGGATTTTAAGTCCTGCGTGTCTACCGTTTCACCACTCGGGCTTAAAGTTGCTTAGAAAAATACTATGGATTATCAATATTTTATGCCCTAAAATTATTATTTTCTTTTTACTAAGCAACTAGTTTTAGAAGGCGTTTTTTTGCCCTATTTAGATACATCTTAACTACTTTTTCCTTAATTCCTAAGGTAGTAGCGATGTTAGTAATACTCGATCGGTCTATTATATACATTGTGAGCACTTGTCTTTGTCTTGGGGAAAGCTTTTTAACTGATGGCGATATCGCTTTAATTTGTTCTTTAAGGATTATATCCTCTTCCACATTTAAGCTTCCATCAACAAGAGCTATCTTGTCGCTATTCTCATAATGCTTTTGTTTTCGTAAGTAATCTATTGCTAGATTCTTTACAATTGCTTCAAGCCACCATTTGATAGGGGAGAATGGGTTTCGTTTTTCCCAATTTAACTGTGCTCTCACGAATGCATCGTGAAGTATATCTTGAGCCTCTTCGTGTGAGGGTACAAGTTTTAAAATAGACCTCAATAGTTGTTGTGCGTATTTCTTATACGCATTTTCAATTGTCATATATTTTTGCTCTTTTTATGCATGTGAGCTCATGCTATTATTTATTGTCCTCCATATAAACATTGGAGGTAGTCCAAAGCAGCCAATTTGATATCTGGCCACTCTTCTCCAATCCATTCAGGATTAGACTGTGTTGCACGATATTTGTTCGTAATATAGTTAGCTTGTAATGAAATTAGGCTTAATTCTTTTTTAAACACTATTTCACATTTAAGTGTAACCCAATTATCGAATGTTGCTTCGTGTACGAGTTTTTTAATGACATCATCAGTTATTTCATGATTATGTCTTTGCTTTCTTAAGCTTTCTGCTATTTGTTTTCTAGATGATTCCATTTCATGGTTATAATTTTAGTTAGTAACTATATTCCTTTCGCAGGCAGTACCTAAACAATTTTTTGTTTTATACAATATAGTTAATCAATACGTTTTTCGTAAGTAGAAAACGTATAAACATACTATTTCTTTTTCTTGGCTAATTTTTCGGCCATTTCTTTAGCCTTCCTTTCCCTTTTTGATAAAGGTTTAGGATTTTTTGTTTCTCCGATTGGCGTAGGAGCTGGCGGATCTGTAGGTACGGGAGCTGCAATAGATTCTTTTTTAGTTTTTTTCAATGCTTCTGCCGTTTCCTCTGCTATTTTTCTAGCTTGCTCATCAGCCTTGGCTCGTTCTTCGGCCGCTATACGCTCAGCTTCTTCATGAGCTTCCTCTTTAAGTATTTCTTCTTTGGTCTTACCTGTCCTTTGAAGATCTCCTAATTCTTCCATAGTTTCTACTATGTCTTCTTTTAGGATTATCTTTTTGGATTTAACCTCCTTTTTAGGTGCGGGATCAGCATTGATAGAAATAGCCCATTTAAATAAGCCGCTTAAAGCGACCATCATAACGCCGAATGATAATCCTATGATAGCTACGATATATGCTATATTTATAGCTATATCGAATGGCTGCGTAAATAATACTACTGCTAAGCATGCCAATGCTGTTAAAGATGAGAATACTTTTACTTTATGTTGAATATTCTTTCTCCATGTTTCTGCATTGCTTTTGCAATATTGAATCACGCAATATGTGATTAAGCACACAATCATAACGATTATGCTTCCGGCCGTGTTGCTTATGGCACGGACGAATGTTATTTTCTCCATTAAGAGCAATATCGTGTATAGTATTGCCACTACAACGGTAAGATTTCCGATTATTTTCAACGAATCTATAAATTCGTTTCTAACATTTGATGTTTTAGGTCCTGTCATTTTTTGATTATTTTAAAGGATTTATTATTTTTCAACTACTTTTAAATATGTATTTATAATACATACTATTATCATGGTTTGGAAATGGAATTACTGTTATTAAATCCCATCCATTTTCAGACATTCTGTTAAGCCATTGCTCATGAGATTCGGTGATTCTTTTAGATTCATACTCTGTTGTTATTTTATATTGATGCATTTTTTGATATTTTATCAACAGTTAATAAAATAGGATATTCTTCAAATTCAGGTTCATATCCTAGCATGGCCGCGATTGTACCTTTTTTAAGGATTACACATTCGCTGTATTGATAACCATACCAGTGGTCTTTTTTTTCGTCATAGTCAGGGATACAATCCCATATTTGTTCTATGCCTTTTTTGTTTTTTGTTAGATTTGGTACCATATCAAAATCTATTATTACTATTTGATTTTCCATAAGTTTTAGTTTATGTATAGCATCCATGAATACCATTGGCCGATTTTTTCTGTTTCATTTACTGGTGCGTGTATCGGTATATTGTTGTCTATTTTTACATCAGTAAATACGACTATGTATGCCGCACATCTATGACATGCTGGCGCAGGTAGTAAGTCATTATCTCTTGAACATTCATAGTATGTTTTATTGACTCTACATACATTTCCTTTATATAGAATTGCATTATTTCTTTTTAAGTTTTTCATAATTATTTTGAATTAAATTATTATATTTCTCTTACTGCGCAAACCGAAAAGCCATACGCCTTATCGTAGAAGTCCAAGAAGCTAAAGCCACTGTAGAAGCTCAAGATGTGGCCGTAGTCGCCATTTGGCGTAGACGACCAATAGTGGCCGTGGAAACCCTGATTGTAGAGTGCGCCATTACTGTTGTCGCGATAGCCTACAGCCGGCAAAAAGATACATTCACGCCTGTTATCATAGTTAGCCATGTCATGGTTTTTCCCAAAAAATCTACCTGAAATAGGAACTCCGTTTTCTCCTTTATTTCTCCATGTGCTACCATGTTTAGCTAAGTGCTGAAAGTGCTTATCCGTAGGGATAATCCATCCTTTGGGCAATAGTGCCTGGATAGACGGAATATGATAAAAGCTAAAATAATCACCCCCACTCTGTATTACTATTAAATCCAAATCCTGGGATAATTAAGTTATTAGACCATTCTAAACCATCCGAGATATGTGTATCGAGGGCTTTATCAAGAATGGTTATGTAATTTCCTATATTCTGATATTTTAGAATTTCTGCTATTTTATTTAACAATTCTGTATTGTTGTTTTTAATAGCAATTTCAAAATTTCTTGTTAATAATTCTACATTCATGTTTGTTATTTTTGAGTTATAGTTGACACACCTGGAATCGAACCAAGATTCACAGAATCAAAGTCTGTTGTATTGCCATTATACGATGCGTCAGAATCGGGCTATTTTGTTGCGGTCAAATAGCCAAGAACCTTGTTTCTTATTATTTCCGTATGGATTTAACTAGTCGTACAGAGAATATTTCGTGTCCTGGGTTGTATATTAACGTCGGGAAATTCATACTTCCGATAGAATAAAAAGGACGTCCTGTTGTACAATCTATCATTAGATACCATGCCTGCAATTCTTTGTGGTATATTTTTGCATATTCACGGGAATAGTATCCTGTAAATGGAAAGAATACAGATTTTTCAGGATTACGTAAATCTTCCCATGTTTCTGCAAACCACATTCCTCCATCTCTTTCAATATGTGGCAATAAGCTTAGCCTTCTTACGTCTTCGTATTTCATTACACGCTTTCGTTGCTTTAGTGCTATTTCTTTAGCTTCGTTAGTTGTTGCATAATCAAATACGTTTTCTTTGTCGATCCTTAAATTGATTGATTGAAGTGTAATCATTTTTGACATGTTATCCTCCTTTATTTCTCATTACCAGTTTGACTTTATCCACATAGTCTGGATCTATAGCGTATCTTTTTGATAATACGTCAAAGTACTCATCTTTCGTTAGATTTCTAGCGAAGTATGATTGCCATAGCATATAATCATGTATACTTACTTTCCATGATGTGTATCCTGCATGTCCATATACTATGCTTGTTGCCGTAGTAGGTCTTTTCTTAGGATATTTCATCCCAAATAGATTATTGCCGCGCTGATATAGCTTAGACTTTAACCATCCTGTTTCCAGCATGATTTGTGCAAATGCAATGTCGGGATGCTGCACTTTACATTCAATAAGATACAACATGATAGAGTCGGCCAATGAAATGGCTTCACACGTTGCCATGGAGTCTATTGGTATATTAATCTCCATTTCTTCTGGCATTATTAATTCTGCAATTTTACGGTTTTGATCTTGGATGTTGTCGTACATCCATATCATACCTACCATGCATATTACAAGTAAAAAAGCTAATAGTGCTTCGAATTTTGTTAACTTCATTTTTTGATTATTATTGAGTTAATACTATTCCTTGTCGAGTAGGAAGGTTTATTTCTTTTTAATGGATTTAACCGCACGAACCGAAAAGCCGTTCGCCTTATTGAGGTTATCGTACAGGCGGCTATTGCTATTGCCGATGCTCCACATGTAGCCGTTGGTACTACCATCCTGTGTAGACGACCAATAGTAGCCGTAAATATCCCGAAAGTAGATTTTATTATTATGGTATTCCCGATAGCCTAAAGCCGGAAGGAATACAGATTTCTCCGGGTTCATTAAATCTTCTTTTCTTTCTGCAATCCATGTACCTTTACGATCTTTATCCCATATTCTAGGTAATTTACTTAATGCTTTTTGCTCTTCATTTGTTGCCAAGCGTTTATGTTTAGCTTTTACGGTTATTAACGCTTGGTCATAATTAGTATGATCTGCTAAGTTCTCTACATCTATTTGTAGATTAATAGAGTGAAATTTAATGGTTTTTCTCATGATTTTATGCGTATTTCATCCAAGAATAAGTTTTGATTGGCTTTATTTCATTATGCCGTACGAATACTACAAAAATTCCACATTCTATGTCGAAGTAGAATGGGCTGTGTACTTTTGTTACTTTAGTTATAGTACCTTTAGGTATTAATTTATGGTGTGTATCTGTTAATACCTTTACCCAGTCGCCTATTTTTAGGTTTTTACCTTTAGATGTTGTTCGTTGAATTTCTTGCTCTTCTATGTTTTTTGTCGTGTCCATAATTTTTGATTTTAAGGTTAATGTTTTTGAGGACCACCCCAGACTCGAACTGAGATCCACCGTTACGAGAACGCAACTGCGTGTGTAATATCCTGTTATACTAGTCGCCCGTCCACTCATTGAAACACTGAAGAGTTTCTATAAGAGGTATTTTTCTTTGCCTCGCATGAGGACTTTATCGCACCGCTTTGATTACGGAATTGCGATATTTTTCTCCTTAAGGTGTAAATTGCCTATTGGGAGATAATCTTTAAATCGAGTATCATAGGTATTGATATTAAACCAATATCCCATATATACTCTGTAGCATTCTGCATAGTTCGATGGATAGTTTATCCGTATTAACAACTTGTGTACAGCAAGCGGTTTTTTAGGATTTGGTGGTCCAATCAATTCAGGATTAGATTCAATAATCTTAACAAGTAATGGAGCATTTATAAATCGCGATTGCTCTAATACCTGTTGTAAACTTTTGTCTCCTAATCTCGTGAATATCTTGTCATTTATACTATCCTTCGCTATTTGTAGAAGGCTTTTCTTTGTAATGCCTGGATTAACGTCGTAACGTTTATCTACCAAGCCTTTCCTTAGTTGCTGTTTTCCATATTCAATGAAATTAGCAAGTAATGGAAGTCCTGCCATCATACGGTTGAGTGTTACCATTGCTATTATCTTAGGGTTAAATTCATGTTCTGAGTAATAACCTAAATATTTAAGCCTAGTATCTGTTGTGGGTCCACGCCACATTTCTCTAAACTTAAGTAGCACCTGAGATGCTTTGTGATAATACCAGTGATAACATGTATCAGCCGTATAAACTGGCACTGTGAAGGGGCCTATAAAATGCTCGTAATGGCCCTTTTTAAGCGATTTAACGCACTCAATTGGTATAGGTAATACTTGACTATGCTTGAACTGATTTTCCATCTCTTATGTCTTCTAATAGTTTTTTATAAGCATACAGTTCGATGGATAATTTTGTTAGTTTTCCACCAACAAGTTGTGCGTATTTTGCGCATTGAGGGGCTCGACATTCCCCGCTTTTGTAAAATACCTCAAACTTATTAATAGATTTTTCCTTCAAAGCTATCATGTCGTTTACATAGTTAAGCATCTCCAATATGTCATATTGAATCGTTAAATTGCTCATAGTTTTTGATATTAAATTTACCGCCATGTTTAGCGCGTCGTTTATAGTCCTTAAGCGAACGATGCGTTACATGGTATATGGTTTTTTCCTCTAATCGCCTTGCTCGGCGTTCACCCAATAACCTGTCTTCTTTCTTGATTTTTCCAATTTTGATTTTCATTATTGATAATTTTTGAAATTTGACATTCTGAGTGTGCGTTTTTTAGGATGTTCATAGCATTTTGCATCATTAGTGCAGTTATATGCTCCTGTTTGTTTAGCACCGCCATTTTTTGACTTGGCGATAGGGTTTCGAAAAACTCTAATGTATTTTGTATGTCTTTTATTGCTAAGATCATTGAGTACGAGTATGTTGTACGCTCTAATCCTATTATTAAGTCATACTTTAATTCTGCCCATTTTTGCGGGTGAATTATTGTACATCGCATCGTATATCCTGCGGCTTTTATAAAGTGACTATAAAGTGCTTTATTTGTAAGCCCCAGGTGATGCAACACATATTTAAATGTTCTTTTTAGTGGCTCATATTGATTAAAGATGATTAATACATCTTTGTATGTAAGCCATTTTCCTCCAATGTAGAATTTATTTCCCATTTTTATGTTCTTTTGATATACATATTGCATAAATCATAGCAACACAGAATATAGCTATTATTGCTAAGCAGATGAATCGTTGCATGTTTGATATAAAGTTATGCCTCCTGTGAATGGAACGAATGCATTATTTCTCCATGTTGTTGAGTAATATCCAATGTCGTGCGATGCAGCATTTGGATGCACACATACTCCTTCGAATGTGTCGCTTCCCTCTCTTACTTTTGTCACTAAGATGATGCAATTACAGCCATCGTTAGAGATTAGTAGATCTTTTTCTCTAATTTTGCGGGTGATTTCAACCATTTTTGATTTTGTTTCCATATAATTAATTTTTAGTTATTTGTGAGTAGGGAGGGAATCGAACCCTCCTCTTTCTTACTTGCCCGTTTTCGACGTTTCTATTTACGAGTTTTCAGCTTTGCTCCAATACACCACTACTCTTGTAGTCCCACCGGGAATCGAACCCGGATTTACAGATCGAAAATCTGTTGTACTAACCGTTATACGATAGGACCAAAAATGCCGCTTTCAATTTCTGCTAATATTTACTATTCCTAGTATAATATGAGAAATCCAGGCTCCGTGGCGGCAACCCAACGTATTATTTCATATGGTCGAATAATAAAGTACCTCTGTCGTTTATCTTACGTGACAGTCCGCTAACAGCATTTTGAGGTATGCTATGAACCTATAATAAACCCATACCTAGTATCTCGGCAAAAGTATTTTTATAAACGAATATAATATTGTTTATGGTATGGGTTGTTAAAGAAAGCGCGCTCTGGCATTTGAGTGAAACAATTTAAAAATCTAACAATATGGCTATTTGTTTTTGAGCGCGCTGTGTGATTAGGTAGGTTATCATATGCATTTTGGCTTAGAATTGCGTTTAGATAAGTAGATAAACATACTAAACCTACCCTATATTAAAGTATATACCTCATAGGGGGCCCTCCCGTATGGGTCACAGCATACATGCTATATTGGTATATACTTATTGAAAACTGTACTCATAAGAATAAAGTTTTGGTTTGACAATAAAATCGCACTATGGTGTACCAATTGTGTCCTAAGACGAGGCGTATACGCCGTACCAACCTCATGCGATTATTTTAACTATTAATTACCTTCTTTTTTTGAGCTGTTCAAGAGCAAGTGGAAACTCGTACTCAAAGTATTCTCTAAGTTCGTAGTATTCTTCTTCTAAAAAAAACAAGCCTTTTATTTAAGTCAGCTACGGCTTTGACGAGAATCTCTGATTGAGCTTCTTCTATAACTAGATGATGCTCTATTTCTTTTGAATTCTCAGCCTCAGCTATAGCCATTGTCGTTGCTAATGCTGCAACGGTTAATGCTAAGATGGCGATTACTAGTGTAATGTTTTTTTCATGATATTTAGTTTTATTGATTAGTCTAAATAAAAAACACGGGGCTTAAACAAGTAAACAACTTTTCCCTTTAACTTTTAAACTATTATGAAACGATAGTCCCGTGTTTTGTTTTAAAATTGCCGCTCTAATGGGATTTGAACCCAAATTCTCAGAGATAATCGAGTTATCGCCGTCTCTGTGTCTAGACCCGTCAGACCGTAGAGCGTTGTTTACTACCCTTTACACCGGTAGTTTTGTGTATTTTTAATGAAACCTTTTGTGGACGTCATTCATTGACATCATAGGGGTTTTGTATGAGGTTTCGTCTAAAGCACTTTTTGATCTATGTGCTTTATCTCGTTGCGCATTGTAATTAGCGCCTAATCTCCAGTATTTTTGGAGATCTTTAAGTTCCATGTGTAGAGTGTCAGGTTTGTTTGCCATATTATCGTTTTTTAATAGATTTAACTGCTCTAACCGAAAAGCCGAGTGTCTTATTGTAGTTGTATAGGCAGCTAGAAGAATGGAAGAGGATCCAGGCATCGTTGTCAGTATTACTGTTCTTTGCATCCAGCCAATAGTAGCCTTCAGAATTTGGAAGATATATCTTATCAGTAGAGCTGCTTTGATAGCCTAGGGCTGGGAAGAATACTGACTTTTCGGGGTTCATTAAATCCTCTTTTCTTTCGGCAACCCAATAACCCAAGCGCCCTTGTTTATCCTTACCCCAATTCCATGGTAATCTTCTCAGATCCTCACATTCATCATTAGTTGGCAATCTTTTTCTTACTCGTTTAACTAGTATTTTGGCTTCGTTTTTTGGAGCATGATCGCAGAGATTTTCGATGTCTATTTGTAAATTAATTGAATGGAATTTGATTGTTTTTCTCATGATTATCGTTTTAAGTTATTAAAAGCTCAAATGGTTGTGGTGTATAGTTTACCGTCTCAGCACATACGTTAATATATACTGAATCGTCATAGAATTTACCATGAGTGTGGCCATGAATATTACCTTTCCACTTACCTATTTCTTCTCTTAATATTGGGATATGGGTACAAATATATCCTTTATACTCCATACAACCCATTATAGACTCGAAATACTTGCATAGCTCTTTAAAATGAGCTTTCTTGTCATGATTACCACCTATAAGGTGTTTTATACCATTTAGATTTTTAAGTAGTTTGATATTACTCTTTTTCTCCATAGTCACATCTCCTAGCACATATACAATGTCTTTAGCTGATACTTGTCTATTCCAGTTTCTTTGGATTAGATTATCTTGTTCTGTACTATTACAAAAACCACGCATTATAGCTATGTTTTCGTGACCTAGGTGTAAATCTGATATAAAGAATACGTTACTCATCTATTGCAGTTATTTTGATTAAAATCCCATTAAGCGTTTTTGTAGGTCATCCATTGTATCAATGAATCCTTTTGGTGCTTTTATTCTACCATTTATACTTATTGGCAGTTTTTGCCCATTATATACAACATAGTAGTTTTTTTCTGTACCTTTAGATTCTTTTATTTGACACTGAATGTCTAGAAGTTCACATTCATTTACTTTTCCAATAAATATGTCTTCTTTTTTATCCTTTTTTGTGAACGGCTCTGCCGATATTAAGATATATCTGTGTTTATATACCTTATGTTTTTTCGTTGGATACTTTTTAACTACGATCATCTTACATTGAGTCTAAAGATTCTGTTTATCTCTTCGATGTCAACTTCCTCCTCTTCTTCCTCTTCATCGTCATCTTCGTCTTGGCTCATTTTGTTTACTTGAGCCTGTAAGGCTTCAATTGCCAATTCGATTTGTCCTTTTGTTGCATTTTTGATGTCGACATATGCTATGTTGTCGACCATTGCAATTGTTAATGTTGTGTTCATAATTTGTTATTTTTTTGATTAATAATTAGACCCAATAATGGGATTCGAACCCATAAAGTCATTAACGTCTACCAATTTCGTTATATTGAGTTTGAATAAAAAAGATGCTTTAAACTATAACTCAACTTCCTCCACCATGCATGATTACTAATGCCCATACACGGCGCGAATTATAGAACTTACATCTCACCAAATCAATGGTAGTTTTTTTTATTTAGTATTTTTATAGTGATACTCCCACTATCAAAAACCGCCATCAAAGATTATGCACTCTGTTAATGGTTTTGTGTTTCGCTTAGAGAATTGGTCTTTGTTTATTCTTTAAGTATATCCAGGTATTACTGGAGTTTCATTATAGGGGACTGCATAATCACCTATAAAATTATTTTAAGTTTTCATCGTCAAATATGTATTCACCTATCTCTACTTTACCGACGAATTTTTTGAATTCATTCAGCGGTAGTTGTGTGTAGTGGTCTCCGGCTTTTATATCTTTGTTTCTGTTGTATAAAACTGTTCCTGCTAGCCAGTTGTTAGCCTTATCAATTGAGCTGACTAATACTAACATATTATCTGGCTCTTCTCTAATCATTAGCCCTTTTTCTAAGTTTGTATTAAAACCCTGGTAGCTAATGATGCCGAGATGGCCTATTTTCTTTGAATGGGCGAATATTTTATCCATATTGTTTTATTTTGATTAATTACAATAGGTATAATATTACTGCAATGCTAGTAGCATTATACCTAAACGCACTATGCCTAAAACCTGTTTATAGTCGCATAGTCGACTTAAAATCGTTAACAAAAAGTTGTAATCTAGTGTTTTGTATAAATTATAATGTTATTAATAAATTATAGCTAAGTCATGATTCACCTCCTTTTAATGTGCAGCGCACTTTTGATTAGCGTTAGCAATAGTCTGCCATATCCTGTTTGATGAGGATAAGGCTTGATATTAAACTCGTTGTATAGTGTTTTATTCTTCATCAATTCATTGGTTAGTATGTTAAAAACCTGTGTCTAGATAACTAGACACAGGTAATAACGTTGATGTTAGCCGTTAAGCTGTTCGTCCACCAGTTTGCGCACGTCTTCAACTTTGTCCTTCCAGCCAATGTTAATTGACAGGTTGTGTTCGTTGATGATTCCTTGAAGTTGCTCTAAGTCCATTGCTGACACATCAATATGTTCCTTTTTTACAGGAGCAGGCGTAGGCTTAGTTATGGGCCTAGCAGCGCCAGTGTTGATGTAGTTAACGTTGGTACCGGCCGCATTGATAACGATCGGTTTTGCAGGGTTGAACGGCTCAATTTGCACCTGAGCTTCTTCGGTAGTGATTACTTCCGCTACAGCCGACTTACTGTTGAGCCATTTGTCAGCTTCCTGTAACGCTTCAAGCATAATGGCAGGATCTTCAGGGTTGTTTATCCCCCATAATGAACGGCCAATTGGGACTTCGAATGAAACAACATTCTTAGTCATCATTTTACCGTTGGGGTGATACATCGTAGCGCCCCGTTCATAACCAAAGCCAGTGTTGACCCCCTTAAAGGATTTACTTATCTCGTTGTCAGAACCCGATTTGTTTTTAAAACAATAGCCAGGTTTGGCAATAAGCATGACTTTGATGAATTTCTCCGAATACTTCTTTTTAAAGTCTTCGAAGTCTTTCGTCTCGTATGCTTTGTTGATGTCTTCAACGATAGTATCGTCAAATACTGATTCATGCAAAGTCATTCGAGATTTTTTCTCCCCGTACTCATAAACAAGGTGAGCTAATTTTCTAGGGTTTTTTGTGTTGCCGCCTTCAACTTGAATACAGCAATAATCACATTTTTTACTTTCGACAAATTTTACTTCTTCCCCGTTGTCAGGGAAGCGAGGTGCCATTTCAGACAGTATAGTTACTGCCACTGAATACATTTGATTTTGGAACATAATTTTGAGTTTTTGTTGTTTGTATTACCTATGTGTAATAAATACACATAACGCTTTGAGCCTAAAATCTATTTATAGTCGCTCAAACGACTGTATATGTTGTGGTTGAATTTACGAAACATAACCATTACTGTGCACCCTTAATGGTTATAATTATCGGGATGTAAGCTATAGCATTTAATATATCATCCTACCGATACTCGCTCGGTTCACGACTAAAACTGATAACTATTATGCGCTCCAACGTTTTAGATATTGGTAATAGACCCTTTTTCGCTACGGGTGCGCGCATCATGTGTGAGCTCCAACCGAGTGGTTCATGATAGCTCTAAATAATAAGTTGATGAGGCTTATTATCTGTTAATAAATTAATTAAAGAAGCTCGCATGGTACAACATTGATAGTCGTACCATGATTTCTCCCGCTTCTTGACTGAGCTCATTAGCGTATGTCAACTCGCTAACTATTACAAACTTATCACTTATTCATCTGTAATGCTCATTTTGGCTCCGCCGTTGTGAATGACGGCCGTATCCCACCTGCGAGGAGGTTTCACCTCAAGCGATACGGAGCTCCTTTTAGCTTGGTTTGGTTTTACATGCTATACCTAATGCACAAAAGATATGTAAAGTTTACTTTACATTATGTAATGTATAATAGGCATAAAGAGAGGGATTTACATTATATGGGCTGGTTAATACTAAAATGTAAAGTAAACTTATCATAATGTAAAGTAAACTTTACATATTTATTAGGTCAAACTCACGAAATAACCCTAAAATGCTAAGAATTCCCATTTAATTTTCCCGCTATAAATTAGGTCAGGGAAGCTTATTGGTGGCTCGCAAAATATAGCGAGCACATTATCGTACTCGCTATATAGTCAAACTCAGCAGGTTAATCATCACATCTAACAGTTTGATCCTCATGCTTAAGATATTCTATCCATGTTACTGGAATAATAGTATTCTTAAATATACTATGACCATAAAACATACATAAATGCATGGATATCCTAAACTTGTAATCACCAAAATCCAAATCATGATGCAATACAGTACTAGTATAAGAGATATTGCGACTAGTATTATCTATTTCAGATAGTATCTTATCGGCAATATGTTTTATATAACACTCAACATCATGATCATTCCATCCACGCTCAATAACATGGTTATACCATGCGTAAAAATTAGAATGCACATCAATGGCAATAATACCATATCTAAATTCGATTGTTTTGTAAGATTTATACATAATAATAGTTTAATTGTTTAACAATGAAATTCAATAGTTATAGAAAATACTCTATCCCTAAGCCTAATGTTAAATGGGCCAATATATGAGTTGATCTCACCTGGCAAATCAATGTTGATTGAATCTCCAGAGTAATCATCTGATGTGATTTCTTCATAAATAAGGGAAATAACATCATTACAGTTATATAAAGCCTTTTCACATATGACGAATAATCGACATATTACATTAGCGTCAATGTACATACTGTGGTCTTCTTTTGGATTGTAAATAGTTTTGTTCATGATTATTTGTTTTAGTTTATACTAGCTTCTTCACAAACGCCTAATCTAATAAAATTGCATATGTTCTTTTTGGCAATACTATGCATCTTAATAAACTCTACATGTATAATGTTTCGTGTGCCACAAGATGGATATACTAACGCTGCGGCTATCATTATATCATTACCATGACAGCATTTATCAACCTTGGCGCTAGTATGGTTACGATAATCAAATATGTGATCGCATGCTTTACACTGAACAGCGTTTATGTTATCTACGATGGATTGTAGAGTGCTAAAACTAGCTGATAAGTGATATTTTACATCAATATACCCAATATCATCGTTAATAAAATCACTCTGAGTATTAACGATTAGATTCCCATGATCTTTTATATCATTTTGTGATATAATGATTTGATGCGATGATTGATCTGAGCTATCGAAAAGACCGTATCCACCATTAATGTCGCCATATAGATGACCATCATCGTGTTGAACATCTAATACTAGTAGATTGTTATCAACATTAGCATCTAATACTTTTAATGAATAGATCTTAGATGATCTTCCGGTCCTAATGCCATGGATAATACCACTGTTTTCTCGAATATTCTTTACTACGTTTTCCATAATTGTTTGTTGTTTTAATGATTAATAATTAAGTATTAGTGATGCTCGCGTCAGCGAGCTGACACTCGCATCACATCATACAAACTACTTACCTTTACGTTTAGGCAAATTTGGCTTCTCGCGCTTTTCTCTAACATGCTCTTGCACCTTAGGTTTAACTGGCTTAGTATAAGCCTCTATCTTTTCAGGTAGATGACTCATGAAACAATAAACCTCTTCACCATAATGTGTCTCAATCTCAATAGCCCTCTCGGCTAGATCATTGATCTCTTCACGAGCTGCCTTCCTGAGATATTCCTCAGGGCTGCGCAGATCATCATGTAGATATTTAGGTATTACGAAGAATATTGATAACGCCGGAACTGTGACAACTGTACCGTCATTACGATACTTGAAATCACCAGCATTACCGCCACGATATTCTTCGTCAGGCGCTTGATCTTCACTGTGTTTCGCAACAATGTGAAAACCATCTCTAGCATGCACAGTAGCGCAATAGAAATAGTCCTTACGTAGGTAGTCAGTCAACTCCTCAAACTCACTATTATCGAAGGCTTCCTCTATCTTGTTGACCAAGATAATATTATCCTTACGACGTAGTTTGATGATGGACTTGCCATCTCTACCAATGAGGTGTGCTGGTCTCTCATAGACTAACCACGCCTCTTTAAGAACTTTGCCATTACCCAACTCAGTTGAGCGCACGCATGTACTGTTTATCACTCCCCTGCTTGTAGCGTCAGGGTTAACGATTGGCTCTAGCATACCTGCTGAGCAAGTTGTAAAAGAATACATCTTTTCCATAATAATTTTGTTTAAAAAGTTAAAAATAATTAATATCTATAAATGCAAAATGCATGTATATTCACAACTTACGCTTCTGCCTACTATTCTTATGGAATAGCGCTCGACGAGAGGAAGTACGGGGGACTTCCGCTATCTATCGAGCCGGGGGACCTTATATGTGATGCCTTATAGCTCTCACGTATACATATGATTTTTTATATAAAAAATTTATTTTTCAAGGTTATAGCTCTCACACATATGTAATTTTTTTTTATTTTTATAAAATTTTTTTATGTCAAATTTATGTCAAAAAACGATAAATTTTATGTAAAAAGTAGGGTATTTTTGGCCTAAAAAATAGGGTGTTTTTGGTCAATTTTAGGCCCAAATTTGAGGGAAGGATGGTGTATATTTTCGAACGAATGTGAGGAAATATACACCAGGATGGGAGTGTATTTTTGCAGCTAATTCTTCGTGCGTTAGCCTGTATTTTTTGCCTTTTGGAGCAGGGTTTGGGGCGGCGTTTGAGCCCCAAGGGCATCAGTATATGACATAAATAGCCCAATTTAAGGGCGTTTTCGCCAGTATATTCTCTCTCTTTTTCTCTTTCTTTACTTCTTTTTCTTTATATTACTTTCTTTTTCTTCTTTTCTTTCTCTTTTTCTCTCTCTTAAAACCGACCAAAAACTAGCTATTTTTGGGTCAAAATGCAGAAAAATGCAAAAAAGTGCAAAAAAATGAAAAATATTTGCATGTGAGTTGTGCCAAATCGACTTTTTTACGTTATGTACATAGAGACTGATTAAAACAGGAAACATGAAGAAAAGATTTACCCCAATTTACAAACGCACTACTGAAGAGCATTACAACACCAAAGCGGGCGGTGAAATAATAGAACGAACTGTGTCAACCACAAGAATTTACTTCTTGGGTATTTTGATGAAGGTTGAAGATACGATGTATGAGTGGCGTAGGTTAGAAGATAAGAAGTCTAAAAAATAATAATGGGATTATTTGACGAATACGAGGATGCCATCAGGATCAAGGTGATTAAAGAGGCAGTTAACGAATTCGACGAAATTTTTAAAAGTTCTAAAGAATATATGAAAACAAAACAAACAACAGTTGAAGTAAATTATGACGCAGTTCAATCTATAGCGAATCGTCATCCGTTCACGCCTACGAATTTCGTACTGGCTAAGTTGCTTCCTGTGATCAAAGTAAAACAACAACGCAACGAGCCAGACCCAGACAATAAAGCTAACGAAGGCTTAGTGCCTGGTCAAGAAGGGTATGTGTGGAAAACAACTGAAGTTGAAGTTGACTCAATGTACCAGAAGGGTGTTGTGATTAAATTGGATAGTGCCATGATAACGCACGAAGCCGAAGGTGTTCAGCCGGCGTATAAAGTTGGGGACATCATAGTATTTCCAGCCAGGGCGCATTACTCGCTAGACAATCAAGGTCTGTGCGATGGCTACACGCTAGTTCGTCCGTTTGATATACTTGGTACATGGGATAATGACAAGTGTAGAGATAATGCCTAGCCGCCGTTGACCCATAACGCGGGATTCCCGGGGCCTGACTCATTGAGTTGCAGGCCTGCGGGTAGGCTCTAAAACAAAGGCCATTTTTAGCCTATTTAAGGCACTTTCTAGTAAAAGTGGACCCAAGGTATCAAAAACAAAAGATAATGCGTTAAACGCGAGAAAACAGGCCTTTAAATGGCATATAACAACTAGTTACAGGAGAAGATGAATAGGGTAGAAAAATTTATGAAAATTATCCACAAGAATGAGGGTGGATATGTGAACGATCCATCAGATCGTGGTGGTGAAACTAATTTTGGGATAGCCGACAACGCAGATGGTGTAACTGACGGTATGACAGATATAGACTTCGATGGAAAACCTGATGTAAAGATAAAAGATCTGACTATAGAACAGGCGACTGAAATTTACAAAGAGAAGTATTATAAGCCACTAAATATTGGCTGCATTGTTAACGAACTATTAGCTCTACACGTATTTGACTTTGGCGTAAACTCTGGCATTACTAATGCGGCTAAAACTCTACAGCGATTAATGAATGATTTAACATCAAAGAATCCATTGTCTATAGATGGCAAGATTGGCCCAAAGACGATATTGGCTGTTAATACATTTAAAGATCAAAAGCATTTAGCAGAGCTATACATGATAGAACGTAAAGAGTATTATGAAACTATTTCAAAGAAGGGACAGAATGCTAAGTTCTTATCAGGTTGGTTAAAGCGAATTGATAACACAACAAAATACTTAGGTTAATATGAATTGGTACTATCGTTTCGCTGTATACAAGAATGGTAAATTATTATTTAAGGCCATATCAACAACAGAGCATGGCGCATACATGAAGTTTGTGCATGAGATATATGATAGAAACCTTGATATGGGTAAATTAAAACAAAAGAGTGAGTATTCGTTCATAGCAACTTATTCAAAATTAGATAATATAGAACTAGCTTACAATTTAGGTTTTAAGGACGTTCAGACAAACGCTGAAAAGAAAAAACACCCAAACTTACACGAAGAGTATTTAACAACATTACAAAAGAGATATGGGTCAAAAAGTAACCTCAATAGTTAAGGCGCTAATAATAGCAGGGGCTATACTAATACTTGGTAAGTGCGCAGATAATATCACTAGTCGTATATGGCCAAGTGAATTACCAAAGAACACAACGGACACAGTACGGGTAGTATTACACACTAGGGATACAGTATTAATAGAGAAGCCAAAGGTAATAGTGAATAGAGATACTATATGGGTGGAGCGAATAGATAGCTCAGGCGTATATAAATTTCAAGATTATTATAAGTCAGGTGACTTAGATTTGAGATTAAAATTGATGGCATCCTGCGTTGATAATATTCCAAGCATATTCAATTTATCATATGAGTACGGCATAAATCAAATGGTTATTTATGATACAACTGTAGTTAGCAATACTGTGACTAATACCGAATATGTTAGATTATCAAATAATCACCTATCCATAGGTCTTGGCGCAATGATACCTGGCCCATATTATAAGTTAGACATCAATCATCATAAAGGTTGGTATTATTATGGCGGTAGCGTAGGTTACTTTAATGGATCGCCAGTTATAGGAGTTAATTTAGGGATCAATATTAATTTGAAGTAATGTACGGAATTTATTATAAACAACATCACTCGTATATGAAACATCACCCTTCAGAGTATAGTTCAGACATTGAATTTGAAGGTCATGAGTATGGTGATAAAATATACTACCATATCAAGAATGTTGATACAGAGGATGATGCTAGAGAATTTATAAGTAAAGATCTCACTTTAAAAATGAGTGAGAACCTAGGTAGAAGAGTCCACTCAGACCTAGTATATAAAAAGATAGAAAATGAAAATAGAAGTAATTAAAGATATAAAAGAAGGTGGTATTACAATCCCGGCCGGAACAATCCTTGAGTGTAAGGATGGCGAGAGTGGATTTAAATACATTTGCGAAACAGAGGATCATTTTGAGAATGGATTTTCTACAATTAAGAATGAATGGTATATCTCTAAAGAAGCGGCTCTTAAAAATGATTCATATTTTAAGACCTTAGATGAGAAAAATCCGTTTAGTAACGTAGATAGACTTAAATACGAATTCGAAGAGCTTAAGAAAGATTATAATGAACTATATAAGGATTACAAACGAGTATTAGATCGTAAAGATATTCTAGAAAATATGTGTCATAGGTTAAAGAAAGAGCTAGAGGATAGTCAGAAAATGGGCAATTATAACATGTGGGATCAATTCTGGTCATACATAAAAGATTAAGTCATGGAAGGAGTATATAATACAATGATAGGTGGCATAGCCGTCTTCACTAAAACTCCTTGGTATATAAAATTATTACATACGCTTAGGCTATCTAAAGGCGTGTCATTCTCGATAATAGTAGATGATTTTACAATAGATAAAGAGTTTATAGATATTCTAAAGAAGAATAATATTAAACTCGATATTTATAGGCCAAAGAAAGCATACAACTGGCATGAAGCCAGTAAATTCGTATTAGAGATTATAAAGAAATCAGACGATAGCTTTACAAAAGTATTTAATATATGCGAATATGCTGAGGTAGCTAATACTGTTAGACCAAATACTTTTAAGAAGAAGGCTAAAAGAATAAAGGATGTAGCCAGTAATAAATTTTATACAAAAGTGTTTTAGTATGCCTAGGTTAACAACTAGAGAGGAATTAAAGCTAATAAGACGTGATCTCGGTCTTAAACACGGGATATCACCTACAAAGGTGGAAGAAATAATAAATTTTACGTTAAATTTTTTCAAACAAAAAATAATTCATCCAACAGATAAAAAGCCTATATGGATTAGGAATTTTGGCTGGTTTAGAATACTGCCATTATACGATAATCCAGAAAAGAAAGCTGATATCGAAAATGCGAAAAGAATTAAGCGAGAGGATATGGCGCGTAGAATAAAAAGATCACAAGAATTAAAAGAATTAAGAAATGCTGAAGCCAATAAAAACAAAGGAGAATAGCGAAAAAATATTCACTATTCTAGGTAGAATGTATTCATTTATGATTAGCTTAAAACTAGCACATTGGAATGCAATTGGAAATGGATCATATGCTAAACACATGGCATTAGACCAGGCCATAGAAGAGCTTGAGGATGTATTAGATAGTCTTGTTGAAACAACATTCGCGAATGGCATCAGTATTAATATTGTAGTGCCAGAATCTAAACTTCCTGAAGATGTAATAGAATTATGTAAGAGAGCTTATACGTTTATAGACTCTCATCGTAAAGATTTTACAGAAATATTCACTCAGTCAATTATAGATGAGTGGCAGCAAGCCAATAAGGCGTTACAATATAGATTAATTAGATTATCATAATATGATTAACACATTAAAATCGGCGGGATTTAAAGCCGTAAGAGAAAATAGAAATCTATTGTTTTTCAAAGAAGTAGAATCTGTAGATGGATCTAAAAGAGAAGCTATAGTTATATTTGGAGCTAATAAAGAGAATAAAACTGTAATGTCTATATTTGAACGTATCACTAGATACAATGTTCAATCCGAAGATGGTATGGTTTTTGATAAAACAGAAGATGATATGATTAGAGCCACAGACATCGCCATTACTAGCATTAGTGACGCAATGAGTACTCTTAGTAAGCTTGGTTATAATGTTGTTCCGCAAGAACAAGTATTTAATGAGCTTAGCGTAGGCGAAGTTCCTTTTGCTCCAACTAAAGAGCAGGAAGAAGCCACTAAACGTCAGGAAGAGGAAATTAAGAACGTTGTAGAATGTAAAAATTGCACAAGTCAAACTGAGCTTGAAGAAGCTAATACGACTGATGCTAAAGTGGACTAATAAAAAAGGAGTGTGCCTATTTTTGATATAGTAGGAGATAAGGTTATACTTAAAGCCGAAGAGTTGGCTTATGAACCATTTAGGTCTATATACAACAACATGGAAGATAAAGTCCTTGCTCAGAAGTATATAGAATACATAGTATGGATGAATAAGCCAACCTCAAGATATGTAAAAGCATATCCACCATTAGATAGGGAGCGAGTAGTAAAGCTGGATTTATTTGGCGACGCTAAATATAAGCTGCCTGACGAGATGATTGAATGGGAGCGTAAGTATAATGAGTTATCACAAACACCAGCATCAAGACTTCTTAGATCAACAAGGAATAAGGTAGAGGATGTTATCAAATTCTTCAACTCTTCAGCTTATTTAGATACAGCTGATGCATTGAAAATTGTGTCAACACTTAGTAAGATAGGCGATGTAGCTGAGTCGCTAAGGAAATTAGAAGCAGAAGTATTAGTAGAAGAAAATACATCTAAAACCACAAGAGGTGGATACGAAATAGGTAGATACGAAATACCAGTGAAAAAATAATGAAAAAATCCAGTAAAAATAAAAGCTCAGTAATTGATCTTATTAGAGCAATGAAGCTTGTTAGGACAAATAGATTCCAATATACAGTTAAGGTTGCAGCAGTAGAAATGGCTACAAACTTTATCGAGTGGGATCCATACGCCGGAGCATTTATAGAGAAAATAGACTCATCTCCTATGAATACATATAATGTAATTATAGCTGATAAGCGTAGAGGCGTAGAAGTATTTAGGGGAAATTTAGATAAGAACCTATACTCAAGAATAAACATGTTATTCAATTTAAGCTTTTATACTGGTAAATCTAGATTATAATTAATTATGAAGACAGAACAGAAAAATCAAGGTAGAAAACCTTATAATAAAAACAAAAAACAACAAAACAAAAAAACTACAGCCATCCAAGAAGCTCCGCCTCTTAAAGCAGCTCAAGCAGACTTCAATAAAGAATTGGAACTAGTAGTAGCAGTAGTTAAACCTGCAAAAAAACAATCACTTTTAAAACGCATTTGGATTAAAATCAAAAAAGCATTTAAGTGGTTATTTAGTAAGTAAGAACGGGCCCTTCGGGGCCCTTTACTGCGATTTAATATGGATTTTAATAGGAAATTTTCACATACGGATGAGTGGAGACCGGCTGCTATAAATTATGAAAAGACTGGCAGATTTTGTCCTTATCCAATTGGTACATCTGAGTATATTAAATTCTGGGATGAAGAAACCCGTAGGTGTATAGAGGGATATGAAACTCCTAATGCTGGGTATATAACTCCATATCATTATTTTTATTTGAATTATTGCCCACTAACTAGGCTTGTAGATAAAGAAGTATACAATTATAAGACCAAGAAAATGGAATGGAAGCAGGTTAGCGAACAGGCTTTTCCGTCATTCTGGGATTACGATTATTATTATTTTACAGCATTTGAAGAAGCTAGAGAAGAAGGTGAATTCTTAGCTGTGATAAAAGCTAGACGTCGTGGCTATTCCTATAAAGGCGCATCTATATTATGTAGGGGATATTATTTATTTCCAGGATTCGTTGGTCTTGTTGTGACAGAGAATAAGGAAGAGTTAATTAAAGAAGGGTTTTTGTCTAAGGCATGGGATATGATGGATTTCATAGACGAATATACACCTTGGTCTAAAAAACGTCAAAAAGTAGATACGCAATTACATAGGAAAGCATCTATTATTACAGTAGATGAGACTGGTGCTAAGATTGAAACTGGCTATAAGTCTGAAATAATGGGCATAGCTATTGGCACTAACCCTAATAAAGTGAGGGGTAAACGCGCCGATATAATATTCTTTGAAGAAGCTGGTAAAAATAAGCACCTTAAAGAAGCATGGCAAGTATTACGACCATCAGTTTCGCAAGACGGCGTTACGTTTGGTATAATGGTTGCTTTTGGTACAGCGAACTCTGGTGATGAAGCATTTAATAATCTAAGGGATATATTCTATAATCCAGGAGCATGGGGGTGTAAGGGTTTTGACAATATATGGGATAATACAACAACCACTAAGAAGTGTGGATTCTTTGTTCCGGCATATACAAACTTAATGGTTCCGCCAGAATTATTAGCCAGTCTTGGGTTTGATGAAAATACCGTACTATTAGATAATGATGGTAATACAAATATACCTAATGCTATTAAGTATATAGAAAAACTAAGGGAGCCTATTATATATGGCGCCCAATCCCAGCGAGAGATAGACTTATTCGTCTGTGAAGCCCCAATTACTATATCTGAGGCCTGTATTATGGCATCAGGTAATATATTTCCACAGCGTTTATGCCAAGATCAATTAGCTAAGATTCGTAATGACGATGTTATTAGAAATATGAAGCAAGTTGGCGATTTAGTATATGACGATAATGGCAATCTTCAATGGAAACCGAAGAAATTCGGCGATATATTAAATTATCCTATGGAGAAAGATGAGAACCCTCGTGGCGCAATAGCAATATGGGAGCATCCGGACATAGATGTTAGATGGAATGATTATTATGTAGCGGTTGACCCATATTCGCAAGATATTGGCACATCATTAGGCTCATGTCTTGTGTGGAAGAGGGTTAAAGCCATGGACGCATTTTCTGATTGTTTGGTTGCAGAATACACAGGTAGACCAGAAACGTCTGATGAATTCCATGAAAATGTGTTGAAAATTGCATTGTATTATAAAGCAAAGGTGATGTGTGAAAATAACGTTCCTGGTCTTATAACTTATTTTAGAAATAAGAAGATGGAGTATTTATTATATGAAACCCCAGATATTATATCTAAGATATTAGAGAATACTAAAGATAATAGGCAATATGGCGTTAATATATCTCAAACACTTAAATTACACTTACTAGGAAGGATTAAAGACTATCTATTAGAAGATAGAGGTAATGGCAAGAAAGGTGTTAATATGTTATTTTCAGAGCCGCTACTAATGGAATTGATTCGTTACACAGAAGATGAGAATGCTGACCGCGTATCAGCCATGTGTATGGTGATGATATGTAGGGACAACCTTAGATTGCAGGCCGAAAGGAGATTAAAAGAGGATACTTGTGAAAAAGCTAACGAAAAGAAATTCTTCTTCGGAAAACCAGTCTTCAGCAACGAATGGTTTGACAGCGGGGAGCAAAAACGTGCCGGATTGTTTAAATTCAGGTAAATTAAAAATAATAGCTGACGTGGGTGTAAAAATGAAACATAGTACTGGTTATTTTGATATTGTGGCTATCAAAAAGATAGGAAAGGTAAAATATTGCCAGCTAGAATCGTATAATCTAAAAGGCGAGAAATTAAATGTCAATCCATCACTGCTATTATGGCCAATAGAAAATGTGCAAGACATATTAGATAATAATTGTTTAACATGGCGAAGAACGCTATAATTTTAAACTAAAACATTATAACATAGTTGATCCTATTGTATTTACTACGTTATACAAGTATAAGGAGATAAAATAATACAAAAAAGGTCTAGGTCCTAGAGGGCCGGCTGAGTATGCGAGGGAAGTGACTCTAGGGGGTTCTCCGCATTTAAAGTGTGACAAGAAATTGTCTTTAGCGTGAAACATAGCACCGCTTAGCCTAAGTATTATTTTCAATAAAAATAAATAAATGAATAGTTACGTACAACAGTTTACAATGCCGACCCAAAAGGTTAGCACGCGTCAAAAAAACAAACAGTGGAAAGAGGCGTGTGTTGATGCTGTAATTGGTCGCTCGTATAATAATATGTTCCTGAATGGCATGTCTAGAACGGAACGTATGCGGGCTAACTATGACCTATACAATGGCATATATGACCTAGAGGATTTAAAATATGTAACAAATCCATTCAATTTAGCTGAAAGTTTCCCTGCAAATCCGCAGGAAATGAACATAATTAGGCCAAAAATAGACCTATTACTCGGTGAAGAATCAAAAAGGCCGTTTAATATTAGGGTTATACACTCAAATCAAGGTGTTGTATCGCAATTACAGTCTGTGAAACGCGATATGTTGCTTAATTATGTTGGCGCAGCTCTAATGCAGGGATTGAATATGGATCCAGAGGCTATGAATGACCCTGGTATTATGGCTCCTCCACAGATAGAGCAATATGTTGCTACAGAATATAAAGATATTGCTGAAGTGGCTGCTCATCATACGCTAAATTATTTATTCCAAAAGAATGGTTTAGATCATGAGTTCTTTAAGAACTTTAAAGATGCACTGATAGCCGGCGAAGAAATAGGCTATATTGGTATACAAAATGGCGACCCTATCTATGAACGCGTAAATCCAATATTTATGTCGCACGATATGGCGCCAGATTTAGAATTTATAGAAGATGGTGATTGGGCGGTAAGGTCTATGTGGATGACGCCACAACAAATGTATGATACATATTTCGATAAGTTAGATCCATCAGATCTAGAAGAGTTGATTCAAATTAGCTCAATGTCGTCTAATGGCACATTAACATATAGTAATAGTCCTGGCCAGGTAAATACCAATTACATATCATATAAAACAATATCACCATTCTCATGGCTTGGTGATTATAATACTTGGACTAATGGCCTTATAAGAGTGTGGCATGCAACATGGCGCTCATTTAAGAAGGTTGGTTTCTTAGAATATATAGATGAAGATGGTGAGCCGCAGGTTACTATGGTTGACGAAAACTACAAACCAAGTGGCAGTGAAACGGTAAAATGGGATTGGGTTGTTGAAATATGGGAAGGCTATAAAGCTGGACAATCTAAATATTTCGGCATACAACCATTAGAATACCAATCAGTATCTATGGATAATCCACATGCTAAGAAACTACCATATTGCGGCGCTATATATTCAAACGCCAACTCTAGAAGTAGATCATTAGTAGACATAATGAAAAGTCTTCAGTACTTCTACATTATGTTATGGTATCGTTTAGAGCTTATGTTGTCGAGAGATAACGGAAAGGCGTTCTTAATGGATATTAATCAGATACCAACCCACTCTAATATGGATCCTGCAACATGGATGCACTATTTAAAAGCATTTGGCGTTATATTTGTTGACCCATATGATCAACTAGAGGAGCATGATAAGCCAGCAAGTTTTAATACGTTCCAGTCAATTGATATGACCATGGCTAATGTTATTAGCGGTTATATAGAATTAATGCAGAAGATTGAAGAAATGGCTGGTGAACTATCAGGCGTTTCACGTCAGCGTCAAGGATCTGTAAGCACTAATGAATTAGTTGGCAACGTTGAGAGGGCTGTTATTCAGTCTTCACATATTACAGAATGGATCTTCTGGACACATAATAAGTTTAAGAAAAATGTACTAACATTGTTGCTAAATACTGCTAAATACGCATTCTCAAAGTATGATAAGAAGTATTTACACTACATGTTAGATGATACCATTAGGACATTCTTAACTATACCTGATGAATTTGAGTATTCAGATTTTGATGTATTCTTAGCAGATAGTACGAAAGAAGCTCAAAATATAGAAGCTATTAAGACATTACTGCAGCCAGCTATGCAAAATGGCGCATCATTATTAGATGCATGTGAGATAGTTACTGCGGATAATGTTACTATTCTTAAGAAGAAAATAGCTGAGGTCGAAGCTAAGCGCGAGCAGATGATTAAAGAGCAACAACAGGCTGAGCAGCAAATGCAGCAACAGCAACTTGAGGCTCAAATGCAAATTGAGCAGCAGAAACAAGCTAATCAAATCAAGGTTGAGCAGATAAAAATGAGGACTCAAATCGAGACTGCTACTATACAAGCTAATTCTAGAAGGTCGGACTCTAACGGCGATGGAATTAATGATATTATAGATGCACGACGGAATGAGATTGAGAAGTATAAGGCAGATCTAGCTGCAAAAGCAAAATATGCTGAAATAGCGATGAAGCAGCGTGAATCAGATCTTAAGGCTCAAATGCAAGAAATGGACATAGCCGCCAAGGTAGCTCAAGCAGATATTGATGCTAATATGGCATCCATGAATTTACAGTCTAAGCGCATAGAAATGCAGGCTAAGGCGCATGAAGCTCAGGCTAATATCCAGCTTAAAAATGCCGACATGGAAATGAAAGCTGCCGATATTGAGGCTAAAGAGCAGGATGTTAAGAGTAAATTTATTGATGCAGATATTAAGCAAATTGAGTTAGCTATAAAAGAAGCTGAGCTTAAGATTGCAAATCAAGAGGCCGCTTTAAAACGCGCCCAAATCGAAAATGATTTCTATCAGTCAGACATTAAAGCTAAGGAAGCCGAAGATAAAGCATATTCTGAGAGAGCTAAATTAGCCATAGAGTCTGAAAAGGTTGATATCGAATATGATAGAATGGATCTAGATGAACGTCTTAAGAACAAAGAGCTTAAGATGAAGCAAAAAGAAATAGACGGTAAGGTTGAGGTTGAAAAAGTAAAAGTACAACAAGCTAAAGTTGGTATTCAACAAACCGAAGCTGATATTAAGAAATCTAAGGCAGATATTCATAAGGCGAAGGCTACAACTGAATTAGCCATTAAGAAAGCAAAGGAGATGCCTAAAAAACCAAGCACTAATAGTGCTAAATAATAAAAATATAGAGATATATGAATAAGGGAGGTAAAACTCAGATAGAGCCAGGTACTGATGTAAATCAAGGCGCTGGCAATCCCACTGATGACTTGTGGGATAGCTTAGACGTCGGCAATAGTGGCGTTTCTGTAGAAAAAGATGATTCAACGCTCATCAAAGGCGGAGTTGATAGACTTGATGCGAATAATTTATTCGACGAAGGTGATGACGACGAAGGCGGAGAAAAAGAGCCAAAAGTTGAACCAGATGAAACTATAGATGCCGATATTGATGACGACGAAGGCGACACTGGTGACGGAAAGACCGCATCAGATGATAATAATGATAATAGCGATAGTGATCCAAACGAGGACGATTCTGAATTAATTTCACCATTTTTTAAACTTTTTAGCGAAGAATTAGGATGGGAAGTTGAAGAAGAAGATGAGCCTAAAAGCATTAGCGATCTTGTAGATTATATGAAAAATATAATTGAAGAGAATGCGGCTAATAGCTTCGCAGATGAGGATGTTGCAGCTTTGAATGAATACATCAAGAATGGTGGCAATATCCACTCTTATTATGATGAAGTTTATGGCAAGACTGGTATTAGCGATGACTTTAGTAATATAGATTTAGCTAATGAAAACACTCAGCGCCAAATAGTTGCGGCTAATTTGCGCAATAAAGGCTACAGCGGCGAAAAGATACAAAGGACAATAGAGCGTTTTACAGATGCCGGCCTTCTTGAAGAAGAAGCTGCTGATGCACTGGATTCGCTAAAAGAGGCTGCGGCTGCTCAAAAAGAGCAACTCGTTCGTGAACAAAAAGCACAAGCAGAGCAAGCAAAAGCTGAAGAAATTAAATTCTTCAATGATGTTAAAGGTGAAATAAGTAAGATAGACTCAATTAGAGGTATTCCTATTACTAAAAGTGAAAAAGAACAACTTCTAAGATTTGCTTTCCAGCAAGACAGAGATGGTCTTACGGCATTTCAGAAAGAGTATTATAAAAATCTTTCAAAAAACCTTATAGAATCTGCTTATTTTGTAATGAAAGGTGATGCGTTTGTACAAAAAGTACAACGTCGTGCAGAAACAAATGCTGCACAGGCGTTACGCGAGCGGCTTCGTTCGAAGACTTCCGCTGGAAAGAATAACAAAGGCATCGACAAAGAAGCCAATGGTCTTTCAATGTGGGAAACTGTTGCTAAACAATTTAGATAGTATATGATTAATAATTTGTTAAATGACTTGCAGCTGTATCAGACCAAATGGTCTTCAGACCTAGTTGATACCCCTAAGCTGTCAGACATGCTAGTTACTAAACCTGAGATTATCTCTCAAGTAGTTAGTTATGTTTTCGGTCAGAAAGACAATGAGTTCTCTACTATGCTAGATATGCTTACAGGTAAAATATTTCGATTTACTCATAGACGAAACCTGCCTGGCGTAATAGTGATATTACGATAAATAAACTCTCTTAATTGCTGGGAAATCTAGAACAGACAATCAGCAGCCAAGTTAAATCGGGTTCAACGACTAAATGTACATCCAAGTGGATGGAAACGGAGAGCATCTGGAGTCAGATGAAGATATAGTCTAAACATTATAGGGATATAATGCAGCCTATAAGGCGGCCATAGATTAACGACCTATGGTGAATAAAAATGGGGTTAGGTAAAGTTAAAACTATTACCAACCGTCACTATGAGTGGTGTCTACAAGTAGACGCTGAACGTGCGATTACGATTCGTAAAGCAATGTTCAATGGAGCAGTGATCACTGGTCAAGAAACTGGTGAAGCTGCTAGAATTGGTGCTAATATGCAGCCGATTCAAATCTGGTGCGAAGGCCCAGTTTGGTTTGGCGCAGGTGCCGTTGTTGCTCTTGATGATAAAACATACCAACTGTATTTACCTAATGAAGCCTACCAAGATGGTAGCGACTGGGTTTATACTGGTTACATAGCAAACGCACAACCTAATGCCTCTATCCCGGCTCAATTATTGATGCCAGGTCGGCAAATCTCTCGTATTGGTGGCGCTTATCCGGAAGGATCTGATATCGCAGATATCGTGAACTGGAATTCTCCGTTCAAGATGCGTAATCACTTAAGCGTAGCTCGTACTAGATTCTCAATCACCGGTGATGCTTACTCTGAAGTAATGATCATCGAATTGAAAGACAAAAATACCGGAAGATCAACCAAAATGATGGCTGATATGATCGAATGGCGCGCCATGCGTCAGCACTTTGTAACGAAAGACAAATTCGCTTTGTACTCTCAATACAATGCTGCTCCTGATGGAACAATCAATCTTCCCGGCTATAATAACTACCCTAAACGTATTAGTTTCACTAGAAAATATACATGGGCTTTAGCGGCGTAATCCGCTATCGAAACCTTTCTAATTGCTGGAAACTCCAGCGCGCCAATAGCGAAGTAGATCGCTAGCGCAACACATCAAAAACATATTATATGTCTAGAAAAAAAATAATAGATGATATAATGGGTTTAATATATAAGGAAAACAGATATTTAACAACTGCTGAAATAGTGAGTATGTTGAATATAAGTAAACATTTATTAAGTAAACTCAATATATCAATTTACAAGCTAAATAAGTTAGCCGGTGTAAAAAAGCCAACATCTGTATTCGAAGATTTATGTTATAAGTATTTATCGGAAGAATATGGAGAAGTCGAAAGACAAAAAACATTCGATGACTGTTTATCAGAAAAAGGAAATTTGTTAAAATTTGATTTTTACATACCATCTGAAAACTTATTAGTCGAAGCGCAAGGCACGCAACACTGGAATCTAGATCATGTATACACAAATGAGTATACAATAGATTGCGATAGAAGAAAATTTAGATATGCAAAAAGAAATAAATTAAAATTAGCAACAATAGAATACAAGCCGCTTATAAATAAGCAATATGTTTTAGATAGTGTTAAGCTATTAGATACCAAGAGTAAAAAAGCTAATAGCGATGGACAATCAGCAGGCAAGCAAATTGATTTGTCCAACTTTAAACCGATAACAGGATTTGAAGATTTATACATGATATCAACTAGAGGTGAAGTTTATTCAATTAAAACGAATAAAATACTTAAACACGAGGAAGCTTCTAATGGATACATGAGAGTTGATTTAAGGAGAGATAATTCTCATAAACACATGTCAATACATAGACTTGTTGCTATAGAGTTTATTCCAAATCCACAAAATAAACTATATGTAAATCACAAAGACTGTAATCCGAAAAATAACAACGTTAAAAATCTAGAATGGTGTACGCATATGGAAAACATAAGACATTCTGTTGATTTAGGCAGAAAAACACATGTTCTATATAAGTTTATACATGAAGATGGAAACGTAATAAATGCATGGGGTTCTCATGATATAAAAAGAATCTTCCCAGATGGATCATTAAGAGTCGCTAATCAACTCGCAAAATCGGGTTACTATGCAAAATGGGGCGCATTTAAAGGGTTTAAGGTTGAGAAAAGAAATTTGAAGCTTCAAAGACTAGAGCCGAAATGCTCGTAGGCCCAAGCGGGTCGAAACGGAAGGGGTCCTATATGGATCTTGATATAGTCTAATCACTATAGTAATATAGTGCTGCCAATAAAAATAAATAGTAAAATGGCCGACCAATTGGCGTTTATAGTTTAGCGAACTATAGAGAATAACATTGGTGTATATCGGGGCCGGCATTTTACAACAAATAGCGCCTAAACAGGTTAGATGGGCGGTTGCAGCGTAAGTTGCAGCAAAAACGATTTCCTTAATTGCTGGAAACTTCTTAGAGCCTTAAGTACTTAAAAGTAATAATCTTAAGGATTGGACAATCAGCAGCCAAGTCTCAATAGAGAAAGGTTCAACGATCATCCGCGTAGGCGGAGTACACTTAAGCGAGTGGAAATGGGAAACATCCAGAAATGGATGAAGATATGATCTAATCTGCATAGAAATATGCAGCAGCCTGAACAAGGCGTACTATATCTAGCGAATATAGTAGAATTTAAATGGCTAACCGTCGTTACTACACGAAACTTACGATGGAACTTATCGACGATTTCTTGTTCGATATGTCATACAACATCCGTGGATTCAAAAATCGTAAATATGTAGCCTTCTGTGGTGAAATGTTTATGAAAGAATTCGACCGTTGTCTTCGTGAGAAAGCCTCAGGCTACACACTGATTGACACTAAATTCGTTACTGGCTCAGGTCAGGAACTTACCCTTGGTGGTCAATTTGTAACCTATAAAGGCTTGAACGGTGTAGAACTTACATTGAAAAACTGTCCTGCTTACGATAACGTAGTAGATAACAGAATTTTACATCCTGTAACTCTGAAACCAGCCGAATCTTATCGTGCTACTTTCCTTGATTTTGGCGACCGTGGAGACGGACCTAACATCTTAAAAGTTGTTATGAAAGACCGCGCTCTGGTTCTGTGGCATGTTGCTGGTTCTGTAGCTCCTGGTACTGGTCACGCTAAGTCTTTATCGACTCTGCGTTCTAATGCTAAAGACGGCTACGAAGGCTTCATCCTTTCAGAAGAAGGATACATGATTAAAGACCCCACCACATGCGGTTTTGCAATGTGTGCATAGTAATATATGAAAAACCAGGTATATTTAATAACAAAAATATATTTGGAAATACATTGACAAGCAAAGCCTGACCGTGCAGTAATGCGCGGCGACAACCTCTTGAATTGCTGGAACATCCTTAGAGCTTTCACTACCAAGCGTAACAACGTGAAAGATTGGACAATCAGCAGCGAAGATCCGAAAGGATAACGTTCATCGACTATCTGCGGCAGCAGAGTACGCTCAAGCGAGCGGAAGTGGGAGGCCCCTGATAACAGGGTGAAGATATAGTCAATTCTTTATAGAGATATAAAGCTGTTATTATAACGACATTGATAATAACGATTTTAGCCTAGCGAGCTAATCTGAATACCAAGGAATTAATTCTCGACGTAGATGGGTTCTAGAAAACTGCTCTAATGGCTCCTGGGTAGCGACCTGGGAGCCTAAGGGCTTCTATCGAAAGATATTGAAAAGTAATAAATATTTATGAAAATTATATTAAGAAATGCGCGTAAGAATGCTTGGTCAAATATAGGTCGTTTTAAGGCCTGTTTCTTGACATTGGCTTCATATTATATGCGATCAGGTGCGTTGTATACCGGTCTAACCGAAGAAGAGGCTCGCACAATGGAAATAAAACTCGGCTACCAAGAGGGAACTCTTAGTCGCATGTCAAAATTTTGGGAAACATATGCCATACGTTTTAATGGTGAAGAAGATCGTATTATAGATACTGATATTCCCGAAGAAGAATTACAATACCTATTCCTTCGCGAGCATAAGCGCGTACAGAATGGCTTAGCCAATCTAAAACCAGGCGCAGAGATTATCATGATTAACATGGAATCCGAAGCGGAAGAAAAGAATAGGATTAATAAAGTTAAACGCGACGCTCTTGTTGCGTTATCAAAACTAGGACCAAAAGAAATGCGTCAATCATTGCGTATATTTGGCTTCAATTCAGATGATATGTCTGATGAGATTGCAGAAAATACACTATTTGACTTTGTGGAACGTAATCCTGGTAAATTCTTAGAGCGTTGGGTTAAAAATAATAACAAATTAGTAGAATTCTTGATTGATCAAGCTGTTAGTAAGCAAGTTATTAAGAAAAATAGAACTACTTATAAATATGGATCTGAAATTATTGGTCATAATAGGGAAGATGCAATAGACTACCTATTAAATCCTCAATATCAGGATATCCGTGTAGCAATCGAACAAGAAACTGAAGCTAAATATAGAGCTATAGTATAATGACTAATAAGCAACTTTATAGTGCATTTTTGTTAGAATTAGACAAGACGAATTCAGCTAATACTACATCCTTTGAACATAGAGAGGTAGATTATTGGCTGAATTCAGCTGTCGATAAATTCATTACTACCAGGTTTACTGGTACTAATAATCGCCGCAAGGGATTTGAGCAGGATCAGAAGCGTATAGATGACTTACGTAATCTAATTAGTGAATATATATTTATTTTAGATAAAGATATTATTCGCAATGAGGATAATACCGAGTTTTTAGTAAGTAGATACCCTGATGATTATATGTTTCAAGTAGGCGAAGCTGCTATTTTATATAAAAAAGACGGTGTTAAATGTTGGTATTGGGGTGATCTAAAAGATGGTGGATACACCGTATCTAGGCAGGTTAGTCCTATATCAAAAAAGATACACAATTATAAACAAGAGCTACAAAATGCGCTAAGCGATCATCATTTTAACAATGGACAAGCCCAGCCAATATCTGTAACAAAACAGGATGGTATTTGGTTATATACAGACGATTATTATGGCATATATAAATATATCATGACATATATACGTAAGCCAGAATTAATAGAATGGTATAATATGACTGGCGCAGCAAATCCAAATAGGGAATACAATGACTTTGATCAAAGAACCTGGCGTGAGATAATTAAAATGGCAGTACAGTTAGCTTTAGAAAATATATCAGACTTTAATAGGTCTCAATATGCAAGTTTAGACGTAGCAACACAAGAATAATATGAATGATTTAATTAATATAATAAATAATCCAAACCATAGGTTGTATCATATAATATCTAGTTATAGATATAGTATAGGGATAGCTTATAGTGATTTTTTTAATGAATATATTCGTAGTGTTCAGTTTAGCGGCAGGGAGTATGCTAAAGAAAAAGAACTTCTACTTAAATTGTTAAATATATACGTTGAAATTATTATGGACTGGACAATGCCTAGCCTTAATGATGACACTCGTAAATTAACATTAGATGAAATTAAGAATGTAGAGTATAATATTAATAAGATATGTAATACAAACTACACTGTATTTCATAATTTAGGTTGGATTTATGAAAATAATTAAACATTTACGTAGGGGATTTGCTAAAATAACCTATACCATACTTGCAGTATGCCAAGCGGCATTCTTTATTGGTGAATTTCCAATAACTAGGCCATATGGCGTTGTAAGTATTCTTACTAGCGCAATAGCATTTACGACTTGTATATTAGGGCTTTGCGCTGTAATGAGGAGAAATAAGAAATATGAGGCAAATATAGCATCTGCTAATATATTCGCACACTGTTATGGTGCGTTTTTATTACTATTCGAGATAGTCTCTGGTATGTACGTTAATAAATATGCAATTCCATTATTTATGATGTCATTAATGCCTATAGTATTTTTGACATATCGTAAGAATTATTTAATAGATAGGCTTAAAAGTGAAAAAGCAATAGCCGAGATAGAAAATAAAAATAAAGAATAATGACAACGCTGGATATAATACTTGGCGCAGGTGGCTCTATAGCTGCAACCGCCGGCACTATTCTTGGCTACTGGGTTGCTAAAAAGAAATCTAATGCCGAAATCAAGCGCACAAATGTAGATACTGATGATACTCATATGAATCATATTATTAATTCATACAGGGAATTAGAGAAGATAACTACAGAGAAACTAGAGAGGGCGCATAAACAAGTTAAAGAGCTTGAGGATATTGTATATAATCTTAGGAAATATATAAATGTTCTTCAAGAAGTACTACGTAAAAATAAAATACCTGTACCCGATAAGATATGGTAAATAATTCAATAAATCAATTAGTCTCTGATATATTTCAGATATACTTTAATTCTAAACCTAGCGATGATAATCAGCTTAGTAGAACAGAGGTAGAATCATGGATTCATCAGTATCGCGCATTACTACTTCGTCAAGATTTAGATAAAGGTCGTGACCCTAATGAATCATACATGCAAACTCTACCAGGTTTAGAATTAATAGCTGTAGACTATGGCGAACCAACCAGTTTAATCACTGGGGTGCATAGGTATAGGACAAAGGTTAAAATTCCGAAACCAATAGATCAATCATTTGGTTCACCATTAATAGTATATACTATGACCGGCGAGCAGATTCAAGTAATGCCAGAAAGCCGCGCTCATTTTCAAAGATATCGTAAGTTTACATCTGAATCACCAAGGGCAGTATATAGCAATAATTATATTTATATAGAAGGATGTCCGTTATTGGAATATATAAATGTAAAAGGAATATGGGAATTACCTCAAGAGGTAGCAGCTTTTACTAACGAAGATGGCACTCCGTGCTACGACGCAGATAGTCAATACCCAGTTCCTGCTAATATGATACCAGTGATACGACAGATGATACTTCAAAAAGAACTAGGTATTATGGTTCAAATGCCATCTGATGTAATAAATAATAGAAATGAAGAATCTCAAAGATCAAGCACAAACTCAGCAGACTAGCGGACCTAAAAATCTAAAATGCGCATTAATGAGTAAGGATAGAGTTAAATTCTCGTCCCGTAGATTAATGGGTATTATTGGTTTTATGACATTCTTAGTTTTAGTTTGCTGTAACGCGCCAAGTGTAAATGTTGAAATACTTGGCTATTTATCTACTGGTCTAATAAGTGTAACAACTTTAGACTATATGCAAAGGAAAACAGCTAGTTAGTGCTGTAAAATCTAACAAAACAAAACGAGCTTGACCCAACCTGGAAAGGCCTCTGTAAAAAAGAGTTACGAAAGTAAGCGAGCTGAGTAGAAGGGTGGCTCTGAAAAATGATTAGTTGAGCTCATATTACTAATCTAATAATAATAAAATTATGACTAATCCTACAACTGTATTAGTTTCCAATACTGGCTACGTTGCTGATATTGCCGCTGTTAAAGCGTCAACTGGCACCGCATTCACTATTGTAGGCTCACAGAAACAAACGGTTACCGATGCTGATATAGCAGCTGAGCCGTTTATTTTCATTGTGAGCAAAGACGCCGCTGGTTTGTTGAAATACAGCCCGGCAATCTATAGGGACAATCTTAAACATATTGAAGCTTCTCCGTACATAGGAGTAACTCAACAGTCGGCAGCTATTAAGTTTCCGGCACCTGACGCTGCCACTGGCAACTATATTGGTAAAGAGTTTGTTGTTCGTATAGTATATAAAGATATTTATGGCCATCCTGGTCAATTTACGCAAACTTATCGTGTAAACGGTGATAGTATAGTTCCTGCTGGCGCTACTGTTTCTGCTAATGATTTAGCTGCTGCTATGGCTGCTGCTATTAATCGTCCCGATGAATATTCTATACGTCAAGAAGCTATTGCTCGTGTTGCAGCCGCTGTGACTGCCGACACTGTTACCTTGACCGCTATGGAAAGAAACGACGTTACTGGTGTTTATTCTATTAATGAGTATGCTCAGGTTAACTTCGAAGTTACTTCATGGGTTTCTATAGAAAACGATAAGTTAAATAACGTATATACGCCGATTGGGGTATTTGGTGGTGTTGTTAGCAATAACGTAACCACTCCTAAGCCTGGTAAAGGTAATTATATGTTGGTTCGTGATCGTGAAAAACTAGGTGTTGCTTATAAAGGTGGATTAAATGCTAAAGCATGGCCCGCTCAATTTAACAGCACAAACTGGCATACTTTCACAACGGATGCTGCTTCTACGTATAATTCATTGACTATAATTAGTCAAGCCGATTATATGTCAGACAACCGCTTCCCTCGCCATACTCAATATGTAACTGAGTTATATATTAAAACTGGTGCTACCGGTATAGATACTGCGACTACAGTGCTTAATGCATTTATCGCAGCATCAAACAGTACAAACATTGTTGCCAACACGGCTTCTGATGGCACTGTTAATTACGGCAACGCTATTGCGGTTCTTGCGTAGTTTAAAATAATAGGGGCTAGCTATTAAAATTAGCCCCTATTTAAAATAATAATAATAATATATGGACTTAAAATTCACAACACTTGAAACTAATGACTGTAAGGTATTACAGGTATTAGGCGTTAATACTCAAAGTGAATGGGCTGGGATATCTTCAAATATAGCTCCTGGTAATCAGATTAATAAATTACGTCTTAGGTTATATATCAAAATAACAACTCCTACTGAAGTGTTTTATTTATGTGAAGAAAATAAGGTTAATGGCGAATATATTGGCATTGATCTTTATGAACGCGCTTTGAGGTTATTCCCAAGCATACCTTCTGAGGGTTATTTTACAGTAAACACCATTAATGACTTAAGTAAGTTTCAATTCAACATTAAAGCTAATGAGTTATTAAATGAAGAAGGTGAGTATGTATTTGATGAAGACGACCTACTTCCCGATGGTGTTTATGATATAGTATATTCACTAGTTGGTAGCGGTATATTAGAAGGCCAAAAAAACTATGTAACATCTATTATATTTGTTTCTGGTGTTGTTAGGAATGAAGTGTATAAGGAGCTAGCGAATCTTCCGATAGAAACAAATAATATAGACTTAAGAGTAAATAATTATAACGAGACATTATATTCATATACGCTACTTAGGGCGTTAGAAAATAATATGTATGTCGCTCGAACTAAAGATCTATTGAAAGGTTTAAAATCTTTGCAAAAGTTCGTATTAACAACAAAATGCTTAACACATGATTAATGTAATTCCCATACAAGGGCCAGATGGTGTCATATCAGTAGGTAATACATCACTGCTACAGAATACTATAGCTGTTCCAGTATCGAGCTCGGAGCATCAAAATCCTACTCGTTTAGGGAAATTCCTGAAACTAACCATTAGGCATTCAGATGGTTCTATTAAGCCAATTATTGTAAATGGCGTTATTAATGACTACGTTGAATATAACGGCGAAGACTATAAAGATGTGCAAATTGAATTAGCATCCGGCGATCCAGGTGAACGCGGTTTGCCTGGCACTACGTTTATTCCATCGGTTAGCTCTGATGGTATTATATCGTGGATTAATGATGGTGGCTTAGTAAATCCAGATCCCCGTAATATTAAAGGCATTCAAGGTCCAGCGGGCGCACAAGGACCTCAAGGCGAAAAAGGTGACCAAGGCATTAAGGGTGATCAGGGAGCTAAAGGCGATAAGGGTGACACTGGCGAAACCGGCCCACAAGGCCCAGCTCCAGCAATAGACTTAAATGTTAATGTGGCGACTGGCGATCCTGGCACAAATGCTTCTGCATTTTTAGTATGGTCTGATGCTAATCAGTCATATCAATTAAATCTTGTTATACCAAGGGGCGATAAGGGTGATAAAGGTGACGCAGGTACTGGTGATGGACTATGGCGTATAGACACTTTTGCTGCCCAGCCAACAATAACTACTGTTGATTCGAACTATAGGGTTGCGGCTAGTTCATTCTATCAAGTTAATCAAGCACCGGCTTAATTATGAGGTGGAAGCAGAAATATGTATCATATAGGTATTCTTTATTAGACTCATATTATGCATACATAAATAACGAACGCGATCTTAAGTCTCAATGTATAGTATCGCAAGATATATATAATGATATAATAGATACATATATAGCCTGGCTAAATGAAGCTATTGTATTAAATGGTCGCAGAATTAAAATACCATACCTTGGCACTATATTTGTGGCTAAAAAAACAAGGAAAGTGCATTGGGAATCTGGTAAATACAAAACTGGCATAGACTGGTCTACATGGAAAAAGACTGGCATATTATCAAGGTTTTCAAATGATATAGTAGGCGGGTGCGTGTTTAAATTCACATGGGAAAGGCCGGCATTAAGTTACTTATTTGAATCTTTCAAGAAATATAGGTTTAGGCCAGCTAGATATAACGCTAGATTATTAGCGTCTACAATCAAAGGTGGTAAGACAGACTACATAACAGATAAGAAAAATAACTTCAAAGGTCCTTTGGTATTAAAAAACAAATAAAGTCCTTTAAATCGCTTAAAAATGGCCTTTAAACAGGTATTTTAAGTCAATACTCAACAGTATAAAGATCATAATAATGATTAAATCATTTACTCAAAATAATATATTTGCATCAATGGCTCCACCAGATGGCGCTGTTGTTAAATACTGGGCTAATTTAAGTCAAGACCCACATGGGCGAGCTATATATGTTCCGATAGACAAGAATACATGGTATCCTGCGTTTAGGCAAAATCTTGGCGCTGGTATAGCTGCCGTTATTGAACCAGGTTCGTATATAGATTTTAATGATCCAGGATTTGAAACTATAATAGGGCCTATTGGCATTGGGAGTATAATTACTTATAATAACAATGCATATATTATTGATGATTATAACAAGGAGACTGGTAAATGGCATGTAATTAACATATTAGAGACTGCTCCTAAGGTGTTAGTAGACGATAAGTCTTTAACATTTACTGAAAATGAGTACGGGATTCCTGTTTATCAAATAAAAGAGAGTATAGACTATAATCCAATCAATAATGGCGATACCACTACATTTGAAAATGTAAATATGGGCGACACAATCACCCATATAGACAGTGTCGCTTTTGATAGGCGAGAATTTGGCCTTATTGATAAATATAATATGCGTATTACAACGCTGCCATCTGTAGATAATGTCACATTAGAAACCATTGGTGTTGGTCCGTATACATTGCAAATTAAAGATAAAGGCGTAACGTATAGTAAGCTAGAAGATGTAAGTGTTATAGAAACTACTGGCACACTTAATGGTCAATATCTTCAAAAAGTAATTATAGATGAAAAAGGTAGGACTACTGGCGTAGAGACATTTAATCTTGGTGATTATATAATGTCTGAGCCAATGACTAGCGAAGGTAATAAACTCGTTAATCAAGATTGGGTTAATAGTTCTATTACAGCTATGTCGGCTAGGGCTCTAACATATGACGCTAACGGAAATCCATTTCCTACTAAAGCCGACTTAGATAATGCTACTACATTCTACTATAAAGGCCTACCATCAACGCCTTCAGATAATGATTATGTTATTGTTTTAGATGATGAGACACATGATGGCGGCCAAGTGAGATATGGCTATGAGAGTCCAGTTTGGGTGTTTAGGTATAAAATCAATGATAGGCCATTTACATCAGCACAGATGGCCGCTATTAATTCCACTATAACAGAGGACAAGGTTAATAGAATAGTATACACAGATACAGACCAGGCGATAACAGGGATTAAATCATTTAGTAATCAAACTCAATTTAATTCACAGGTTATATTAAATGCTAATTTAACAGTAACTGGCACTAATAGGGGCTTTTGGTTTAATAATAATAGGCTTCAATCTGTTGCAACGCCAATAGGTGCTAGTGACGCTGCTAATAAGCAGTATGTTGATGATGCTGTTAGTGGTATAACACCAAGCATACCTGTAGCTACTAATCATTCACTTGGTATAGTAAAAGGCACAGATAGTGTAAATGGTAGGGTGCATGTTGAAACTGACGGCTCATTAACTGTTACGGGCTGGGCTAATAAGGTAGAAGATGCGACAATAGGCGAGGCAGCAGTTCCGAAGTCCGGCACAACATTGCAGCTGCCGGCATATCCGACATTGTCAAGCTTAACTTCGCGTCGGTATTTACCCGCTGGCGATGGAACTGTGAGCTATTGGGGAAATTTAGATATTGGGACTTGGTTTTATGCAGGAACCACCATTAGCGGTATGCCGGGCGATGCGGGATTTGTAATAATAACCAAAGCGTTTAACGATTCAATAGACAGAACTATTGAATTTAGGGTGTATCCAAGTAACGAAATATACGCACTCAATATTGTCAATGGCGCGATAGTTGGTGGTTGGACACGCTTAAATGGCAACGGCGACGCCTCGACAGCCAGAGCGTTAATATCTCGTCCTGCCACCGATGATCTTCATACGTGGTTAGATGGTGCAAATGAAGGGTTGTACTACACATTTTCTGGTACTCAACGTAATGCCCCTGAACCTGGGTATATGTATTATATTGGTCGTGTAGCTTTTAATGGGTATTTTATTACGTGTTATCGGTATAACTTTATCAATAACGATGGTAAAGTTCGCAGTTGGGAAATATCTATGCAAGATGGAGTTTGGTCACCTTGGCGTGAAGTAGCGCATACTGATAATACAGCAGTTGCAAGAGTTATTATTCCATCTTATTCAGATTTAAATAACTATACAATCCCTGGATTCTACTATAATGGAGCTAATGTTGAAACAAGTACTATGTCCAACATACCAGAACCTCAAGCTTTTAGTATGGTAGTTTTGGATTCTGCTAATACTACGCAGATATGGTATAGTTATTATGACCCATCTTATGAGTGGAGACGTAGGCTATATAATGGAGACTGGACTGCATGGGTACGTCAACCAAGAATGGGTGACCTTGCGAAGTATTTACAGTTGACGGGGGGAGAAAGAACTATAGGTAATATCAATGTAAACATAGCTACTCAAGGTACCTACCCAGCTATAAAAATAACACAGTCTGGGCCAAATCCATGGTCATATATTAGTTTTAATAATCCCAGTACCCCTGTATTTTGGGATATAGGATATAGGGCTGAAAACGGTGAAGAGTTTTTTATTAATCGAAATGGACTTACTCAAGAATCTGCACGAATTAATACAGTGACTGGACGTATAAGTTTCAATAATGTAAATCAACAAACAGCTTGGGTATCTGAACTTCCACAAGTTTTCGTTTCATCATCTGATCCTGGTGGTAAGCCTGGTGATATTTGGATTCAACCTTAACTTTATATATTATGACAGAAGTACAAGAAATATATAAAAAAGATTCTAATGGCATTTGGCAGTCATTAAGAGACCAAAAAGTTAAGGATTCAAATAATACATGGCGAACATTTGGAGTAGGAAGTGGTGTTAAGGGTAATGATGGTGAGTGGTATGTGTTGAGTAATCCAATTCCATCAGATGCTGTTAGGGTTGGTGGTTTAATATGGGATAAACAAAATATAGCTGATTATGCGACTTTCGATATGGCTCAGCTATTGGCATCGGATGCTGGGAAGAGGTTGATAGGAAGTAATGAGCTTTATCGTCTTCAAGCTGCCCATAAAGTATGGGATGATGTATTAAAGGGAACATGGTATGCTGATAATTCAGCGGATCTTAAAAATCCAAATAAATCATTATTTTTACCAGCATTAGGCTATCGCGATACTAATAGTAATATTTTAGAATATAGTACATTTGGCTACTATTGGACATCTACACCGTATACGTATAATAATAATAATAACGGATATTACTGGAAATTCGAAAGATACTATGACTACGTACTTAGAGATGCTAGTAGGGCACTCGGCTTTTCGGTTCGTTGCATTAGGGATTTATAAAAGAAAAATATAATGGGTACAAATGATAATAAAATAGCCACTAAGGAAGAGTGTAATAACGCTGGCGGTAATATTACTACTGGCGGTACAGGGTATTTGCCTCAGAAGAGTACAATAATAGCTAATTCACAAGATGGATTTAGGGCTGTTATAGCTAATGATATGTCTTATGCAGATAATCAATTAGTTCAAACTAAAGATATTAGCTATGTATCAACCACTACTGATCTTATTTTATCTATGGCTTATAACAATGAAGGCTTGTGCCCAATCGGGTATACTGAATTCTATATAAAAATAGAAAGTATGACAGATAGAATGAAGGATTGGTTAGATACTACAGATGGGCAGAATTGGGTATTATCATTAGGTGGATCTGCCCTTGTCGGTGAATGTCTAAGCCTTGATGTAAATAGCTGGAATCTTGACGGAAGTTATAATATTACTAGAAATGATACTGGTAGAATAATGGATTTAGGTAGGAGTGCAGTTGGTAATTGGCCATTTAAAAGTTGGCAAAATATAGCATTAATAAATGCTCTACCAGATGGCTATACATCATATATACAATATGAAAGAGTAATTCCATCAAATAACGTTTAAAATATGGCCATAAAATTAACAAATAGTCAGCAGATAGTTGCTAAAGTATTCGCAGATTTAGATATGCAAGAGACTAATCATAAAGTCTTAGACATAGTAAACTGGGTAGGTGAAGCTATTGAGCGCATTGGTACAACAACTCATTTACAATTCAAAGTAACTGGGCAAGATGGGCTTGATTTGATAGAAGTAAAAGATTATCACGCTAGATTGCCAAGAGATTTATTTAAGGTAGAATCCGTACTATTCACTAAAGAGGTGAATGATAGCTCTATTTGGCAACATATGCGTAAGTCAACTAATATGTTTGGCGCAAAGAATGATGAAAATGTTTCAGGTTATACATATTTCTTAAAACCTGGCTGGATTAATACTAATGTGCGTGAAGGGTTTATAAAATTAGCATATTATGTATTTCCAGTAGATGAAAACAATTACCCATTAGTCCCAGATTCAGCCATATATAGTGAAGCTGTTTATTGGTATATAACTATGAAGTTATTATACCCAAAATGGATTAAAGGGCAAATTAGGCCAGAAGCCTATTTAGAGGCTAAAAGAAACTGGGGTCTTTATAAGAATAAAGCACACGCTCAGTTGATGTATCCAAGTATTGATGAGATGGAATCACTAAAGAACCAGTCATTAACACTAATGCCAGACGTAAATGCTCACTCTAATCAAATGGCTCACTTAAGCGAACAAGAGCAGTATTACAACCAAGGTGGTAGATATATAACAAGAGAATATAAGGGATTTTATTTATAAGATATGCGAAATCAAGTATACGATATACAATCTAACACATTTGTTGGCGGTATGAATTTAGACCTTAATGAAACAGTCGTTAAGGATAATACATACCGTGAAGCATATAATCTAAGGCTCGCTAGTAATAGTAATGCTATTACTGGTGTATTAGAGAATGTTGTTGGTAATAGACCTGTAATATATGCTAATGGCGTTAATGATATTAGTACATATATCGCTGATTACATAGTAGTCGGCGATTGTGTTATACGTAATTATATAGTATTATTTTTGCGAAAAATCGACGGCAATGGTTTTATTAGTAGTAAAATAGTAAAAATAAAATTTAATGACTCATATGCATCTGGGGATAATGTTGAGATAACTAGTATAGAAGTTGTAGCAAATGACGATGTGAAAGGGAGTAGATTTAATTTTGGCAGAGAAATAAGAACATCTGCTGTATTTGAATCTAGTAATAATATAAGAATTTACTGGACTGATTTTTATAGTGACGAAAATGGTGATGTAGTTAATCCTATTAGGGTTGTTAATATTTCTAATGAGTATAATAGTGATGAAGATTTAGAAACGCCAGATTCAACAACTAGTAATATTGGTGGTGATTTATTACCTATATATGATATAAATATTAGTGCTGGTAGATTATATGTTGGTAGTTATCAATATCTATATAGATTTATATCAAATGGAGTAGGTCTTAATTACTCTCCATTAACACATGTAATACCATTAACTACAGCCGAATATCCATTAGAGGGCGGCGATATATGGAGATTCGGCGGCGCCCCGCAATATGTTGACTCAGGCGGAACAAGCCCTGTTAATACAAATTCCAATAAAGGTATTTCTTTTAATATAGACGTTCCTGATGCGTATAGAGACCATATAGACTCTATTGAGGTATATAGGATATTCTATGAGGATAATGAAAAATATAGTGTTTATAGAATAAGAGAAATAGATGTTAGGGAGTTTTATGAAACGGCACTTATTATAGACTACGAATTTGTTGGCGATGATGTTGTATTAATAGAAGATGGCATATCTCTAACGGATAAAACAGAGAATAGTGGGCTAAATAGTTCTCTTGGTGTATTATTCGCCGCTAAAGATATTAGTATTAATAAAAATACGCTATTCGCTGCTAATATAAAAGAAATTAGGAATGATGTTATATTTTCGTCAATAGACGACAATCACACTGGTGGCATATTAAAAAAAGACACAAGGGTATACAGATTTAATAAAAGGGGTGAATGTTGGTTATTTTCATACAATGAACCACAACCAGTTGATGGCAATAGGTATAATGTTATAGTATTAGTTTTTGTAGATGATAATGGTAATCCACTAACCCATCTACCTGATTACATAGATAATGATATATTTTTAAATGAAGACGCCTCGACTCGTAAAAATTTTAATATTAGGACATATTTTTTATATTTTGACGGAATTTCTTTATTAGATATATTATCAAATAAAGATTTTACTACATTTAGTCTATTATCATACGAAAATGGAGAATGGGAATCTAAATTAAACAGCTCTTATTATATTGAAGGATGTAAGGTTCCTGTAATGTTTGATTGCGTTAATTTATCAAACTCTGTAAATAGCTTTACATATTACGATGGCGCATATGTAAATAGTGGGATGTTTTTATCCGTGACGGATTCGAATATTATTAATAAAACTAAATATCGGTGTGGGCAATCAGCATGGAGAGATTGTTTTTATATATGTAAAAGTTTACCAGAAAACACCAATGTTAGTGTTGATGGATTAATTATTGGCGCCATAGGTCCTGCAAATAGAATTGAATTTGCTGAAAAAAGTGCCATTATACATCAACGAGCGAAAGAAAATGTAGAGGGCAATGGCATTACCATGGGTGACCAAAGTATTAAGCTAAGCAATATTTCTACCAGCGATATGAATTATTATATAAATCATGATTCATACGCAGAGCTTTCATACATGAGGGATGAAATATATTCATTTGGTCAAATATTATCCGATGGGACTGGCTTGAGGTCTAATGTTATGTGGATTGGTGATATTAGAATGCCACATAATGGCCAAAGTGTTTATTACTCTGGTGGAGAGGCTAATATTTTATATTTAAAAATGTATTCTGATTTCAATTATTTAGCATCAGAGTCCATAGAAGTTGTTAGATGTAAGAGAACTAATAGCGATAGGAGTATAAAGAGTCAGGGTATAATGACTAATATTAGGCCGTTTTCTAGAGATCAGTCATCATATTATGGTGTTCCAGTTGAAACATGTTGGGGGAGCGCATGGTCTCCTGAATTTAATTTAGGACATCCGTTCTGTCAACCGTTTCCTGACCTTAAAGCCATTGATGAAAGCCATGATCCTATATGGAGTAAAGATACAGGAATTGACGAAACTGGTGGGCAAGAAGGTTTTAGGACAACATGTTCATCGTGGGGTAAATTTTCAAATGCATATTCATCATATCCATATATACAAGGCGATAGACTGTCTAGAGCGTACGATATATTTGAAGTTGGCCCTACTGATGGCTCTTCTACTCTATCATCTGTGACTAGATTAGCGTCATATCATCCCCGAGCCGTACAGTTTGTATCTCCAGAGGCTGTTATATACTCACAAGATATTCAAATTACATCAGATAATGAAATAATATCATCTGATGCATATTTAGATATATGTAATATACTTGGAGCGTCATGGAGTGGTGTTGGTTATAAAACTGATTTAATAGGGGCATACTCTGGGACAGATTCATGTGGAAGACCGTGTGGTAATTCTGTAACCAATGTTCATAATATAGATAATTGGCAAATTCCTAGCTATAAAGATGATCCTAGGTGGGTATATTTTACTACCGGCAATAAAGAGCCATATGGTGTGACCGGTTCATTATCGCTATATTTTTGGTCAGACTGGGGCGGTGGTGGTGATATTGAAGTTTATGATTATGTAGTTGGTTTTGCATATGATCTAAAGAAAAAATTCCCAGCTATTGACTTTGTTGTAGGCCCGTCAAATAATGATTCAATAGCCATACCAGCATCTTCATTTGGTGGATTGCCATTAAATTACATAAGCGTTGATGGTTATTGGTGTCCATCTATATGTGGAACCCTAAATGCTATAAGTGATACATTTGGGGATTATGGAAATTTTTTTGGCTGGGGAACTTCTCTATTTACTATAGTAACTAGCCCTATAATAAACCATTATTGGGAGCATATAGGCAAGAATAGATATACCGGGAACCCTGGTAATAATAATACTATTAATTTCCCATATGATAGCTACCCTCATTTTATGTCAGTTTATAATCCAGCCGCTAATCAATGGAATCCAGGATCGCTTCATGGTGGATTAAATTTATACGTCAGGGTATATAATGAATCGTACGTGAAGCAAATAAGAGGCTTAAATCGTGAGATAGCTTATGATGCTATTCATGCTATTGGTATCAACGGTGTTGATAGAGGTAAATTGCCTTTAGATGCAAACAATGTAATAAAATTAAACCTAAGAACCCCATTTTACAACAATGAGGGCGACGACGGCCAAGGAGACTCTATATCAAATCCAATGATAAGCACTAGATCTAATAGACGCGTGTCAATGGGGTCTATTATTGGAATTGGTGGGATAAGTGATAATTTCATACTACAAAGTTATAACGGATCAAAATATTGGAATCAATTTTATAATAGTGCAGAGTATGATTATAGATGTTACTATACATGTAGAGGAATGCTATCTAGTCGACTTATTCTTGGTTTAGATTCTAATTTTTCTATAGAAGATATAACCAGGGGGCCTCGGCATGATCAGCATACAGGATGGTGTTGTGCCACTGGATCTGAAATACCTGTAGTAAATCTAAGAGCCAATAATAACTCACAGTATTCAGGAAATGACTACACCTCAAGGCAGAATAGAAAATATATAGGATGTAATTGTATTTATAATAAAGACTCTGACGACGTGAGCTGTTTTGGCGGTGATGTGTTTATTGGGTTTTGGGATTATATGTATAGTAAATTACCCGTAGCACCAATAACTAGGAGAGAGGCTGAGCCTAAAGAGTCGTTTAATTCAATGGCGCTATTAATACCACTTGAATTATATGTAAACCCTAGGTATTTTACAGGATTTAATTACTCAACTGGCGGTAATATGTATAAGAGCGGATATCCTTTGGTCCAAGAAATACCTGATAGATATACTGCTAATATAGGTGTTAGTATTAGTACATCATCATTATCTCTAGATCAAGATACCGACTATCAGAGAATAAATCCATCATTTCAGGCAAAACAATCAATATATTATAGTCCATTTATTATAGATCTAGATGAGATTATTGATAATAAAAATATAGAAAGCAAGTATCACTTTGATACTAGAATTTTTTCATCAAATACAAAAACATACGGAGAAGATATTGATAGTTTTTCAATATTTTTAAGCCACAATTATAAAGACTATGATTCTCAATATGGTCCAATCAATAACCTATTGACACATAATAACACGCTATACTTTTGGCAAGATAATGCATTTGGTATTCAATCGGTAATGCCAAGGCAATTAATAAATCCACAAAGCATGTCCGATGAACAGGCAGCGCTAGTTCTAGGAGATGGGCTTACATTGGATAGATATGATTATATATCATTTAAATATGGAAATAGAGATCCATATTCAATAACACATAGTCCTAGCGTATTATATTGGCTAGATTCTTCTAAAAAGAAGATATTATCCTACTCTCAAGGTGGCCAAGTTCAGGAATTATCAGTCACCGGAGGAGTTCAATCAAGACTAGATAAATTATTTGACCCTAATAAGGCTACTATGTTAGCCTATGATACTGCATTAAATGAGGTCAATATATTTACATATAGCAAGGACAGATTTGTGCGTAATAGCACCTTAATATTTAATGAAAAAATGGGTGTTTTTAGTGGTTTTTACGAATATACTCCAGATTGGTATATATCATTAGATAAATCATTATTAACATTAAAGGATTATAAATTTTGGAATCACACGGTTAATAATTTAGATTATGACAGGAACTTGTGGTATGGCAAACATTATCCATCTGTGCTTAATTTTATCGTAAATAAATCTCCTATAACTACCAAAATATTTGACTCATTAGATTATTTGACTAGGTCATATAATGGGATAGGCCAAGAAAACCCCCTTGATACATTTGATATTACATTTTTTAGAACAGAATCGCAATACACACCAACCTCTAGAACGTATCATGGTGGCAATAGCGGTGTGGATGATAGAGAGATTGGTCAAAGATTTGAGAGAAGAGAAGATGGGTTCACTATGAATATACAGCGATGCCCCATGAATACTGATAGTATATTTCCTGAAAGATTAAGGGGTAAATATATGCTTGCCGAACTTCAATACAGTAAAGGTGAAGATAATATGCATAATAAATTTATTATACCATATATTAATACTAAATTTAGGTACTCAATTAGATAATTATGAACAAAAAGACAAATAGGCAAAAGTTGCCTAAATTTTATAATGGTAATATGGTATGGGATCCATATAATAAATACGCAATGGGTTCTATAAATAGCCAATATGCTCCAAAAACGCAACAATATAATGTGTCCAGTGCAAAAACAAACACTGCTACTATAACCAACACGACTAATGCTAATACATCTAATGGATCTGGTATTAACGCTAGTCAAATTGGCAATGCCGCAACAGGCGTCGCTGGTATGGCCTCTAGTTGGGTTGGCCTTGCAAAGGGTAGTAATATAAAATATGATGAAAATGGTCTTCCAGTGGAGTCAGATGTCGCTATGGACACATTGACAGCTGCAGATGAGGGCGCTAAGGCTGGTGGAGCTGTTATGCCTGGTTGGGGTCACTTAATTGGCGCAGCAGCTGGAGCTATTGGCGGCGTAATAGGGTCTTCTACTGGCAATAATGGTATTAAAGAAAAGCGTGATAATATGATATGGAATAAAAGCATATCTAGAGAAAGAGATGTATATAGAAATAATATTCTTTCTAAAAAAAATCAACTAAATAATATGTATTCTTCTACTATTTTAAAAGGCGGCGGAGTGGTTAAAAAATATAAGCAAGGAGATCCTGTTTGGAGCTGGAAAAGAACTAAGAATGCTAGGCCTGTAACAGATGAGAGATTACAGCAATTTATGGAGTGGGAAAGATTAAACCCAGATACTCCTTATGCTATGGGTATGGATATTCAAGGTCAAAAAAACGTAAATTATCCAGTTAATAAAAGAGATTTTAATACTAATTTTGGAGATCTATTTTACTACAGAGACCCTAAAGATAAGAATGTTTATTTCGATTATATGGATAGCAAATCTACTAATAGCCCCCAAAGTGGCCAACCATTAGTAGATGCTGTAGTGAAAGATGTAATCCCTATGGAAGCTAATACGCCTATAGAAAAAGGTAAAGATAGAAAAGATGGAACCCCTATACGTGACTATGTTATATCAGATGAAGAACTTGGATTAAAAAATACTCCAAAGAAGTGGTATGATCGCGTTGGAGATTATGCTGGAAATATTATTGGCAATGTTGGTCAATTAATTCCAGCATTCCATAAATTAAATGCAAAGGCGGAGACAACTAGACTTGATAGGCCTGATTTTATTAAGGGTAATTTTGCTAGTGATCTAGAACGTAGGCTTAATGAAAATAGATTGGCCTACAATACGTCAATGGCGTATAATAACAGGAAGCAATCGTCTCCAGCGGCTAGGGCTGCTTTTAATGCATTAGCAACAAATAATCATCGCAGGAGTGTTAACGCATTATTAGATCAAGAACGTATACGCATGGCTGAATTTAATGACAGGGAAGCCCAAAGATTACAGGCTCATAATTATCAATTAAATAATATATCTAATCAAGAGAAGGATATAAATATGAGGGCCAGGGCTAATACTGAAGCTATTAAGATGGCTGGACTAGAAGATATAGCTAACTATTCACAACGTAATATTAAGGAAGCCAATGATAGAGCCATGGATGATCGTAGATATAAACTAGCAGTAGCATCTGCTCGTAGGGGTATGACTAATAGAGATATTAATACATATTTCCTTAAATCAGGCGGTCAAGTTCCAACAATAACCGGCAATGCATCTAAAGCTAAACCTATAGCCGAATTAGAACGTGGCGAGATAGTTCTACGCCCTAATGGTTCAGCATTTAAGGTTGGCGGCAAGAAGCATAGTCAAGGTGGCGAGAAGTATGGCCAAGATGTTTTACCAGAAGGATCATTGGTGCTATCAGACTATAAAACAGTCCCAGGAATGAAGAAAAAGAGTGGGGGCAAGGTTACCTATGCCGAAGCAGGCGAAAGTGTCTTAAATCAAAGAAAAACGGCCTTTAACGGGGTGTTAGACCCTGCTTCTCAAGGTCAATTAAAGGGCCTATTTGACTTACAACAGGCCCATAAGAATAGCGTTGAAAAACATGGCTTAGCAACTAAAGATAGTACTCGGTATTTTAGAAATAAAACAATGAGACTGTCTAAGGATGCATTATTTTTCCCAAATTTATATGGCAAAGAATACATGGAAGCCCACAGGGGCTTAGATAGGCAGCCACGTAAAGGAAAGCCTGGATATGATCCAAATGGCTATCCATTAAAGAAAGATGGTGGCGTTATAAAGAAAAAAGGATTAATAGATCCACCTATTAGAGATGGCGCTACTAAAGATAGTACTAGGTATTTTAATAATAGACTACATAAGGCTAGTGATAGATTCCTCGAGAGTAAAATGAATAAAAAGGACAAGGATGCTTTTGACAACGTTAAGCAAAGGTATATTAAATCTATAGAGCGTCAAAAATCAAAGGGTTTACCTGGTTATGATAAGAATGGTTACTTATTAAAGAAGAAAGATGGTGGACCTATAGTAAGCACTAGTCCTGTAGCTTTTAACTCTAGTAGACCTAAAGAAAATAGGGGTTTTATACCTATACCATTCTCTAAAAGAGAGAAGATAGATTTAAAGAGAATGCCTAGATTAATTGGTAAAATAAAGAAATAATTATGTCAGTAAATGCATATAGTCAAGCTCAACCAATTGGGCAGACTCAATTTATAAATACATATTCGCCAATACCTTTTCAAGAGATGATGGCGGTAGCTGAGCAGTATAAGCAAGGCTATGATCAAGCATTAGATAGGCAGGATAAGTTTAATGAATTCTTAATTACAGCTGGGCAGCAAGTTATACCTGGCTCAAAGGATGCTGAAGTATACCAAGGATTAATTAAAGGCATAGAGGGTGAAGTTGATTCGTTATCTAGTCAAGATCTTAGAGATGTTGGTGTTCAATCGAGATCTAGATCAATGATTAGGCGTACCATGCAAAACCCATTCTGGGCAAATGCTAGTACTAATTTTAAATTATATCTAGCAAATGAAGAGTCTAGACAACGCCTTATACAGGATGGTAAATGGTCTCCATATTTTGATGAAGAATATAAAAAATACGTATCCGAATTTGATAGTAGCGTAAACAAGCCATTTATGGCTCCGGTTAGAGCCTATAATGATGACATATCTAAGATAGTTGCCCAGAATTATATAGGTTGGGATAAGAATCTGATCCGTAAATATAAAGATAAATATGGCTACAGCTATGATGAAACAACTGACGACGTATGGCATAGTGGTCAATTAGATAAAACTATATCTGAATTAATGAATACTCAGCAAGGTATTGATATGATACAGAATTATAGATATAATCATGCTGAAGACCTAAAGAAAAGACCTATGACTGATGAGCAAATTATGGCTCAGTACGTCATACCACACGCAGAGGCGTTTAGATACAACAAGAGTGAGTTTGATTGGCATAAATATCAAGCAGACCGCAGAGCGGAAGTCGCCAATAGAAGAGCCGGCATAGCTAGTGGTTTAACAACATATCCGGTTGGCTCTAGTGGCCCATCTGATAAGAGTGGAGTAGCTGCCTCTAATAAAACATATATCAAAAATGCTAAAGATAATGAATCTATTAAAGAGAGTAATTATGGCATGGTTAGCGATATGAAGTCTCAAGGAGTTATCGGTCAAACCAATGATGGTAATGAGTATAATGAGAATCAAGAAAGACACGATGTTTTATATAATGATGCTATTAGCTCTATAGCTTCAGATGGTAATTTTATACATAGATATTCCAATATTGCAAACAAACTTCATTCTAAGTTTAGTAAAAATACTATTAGCGACGACTTAAAGGGTTTAGGAATTGAAGATCCAGGATCATTTATTAGTGAATTTACCGATAAATACGTTAATTGGAGATCTTGGGGTGCTGATATAGACGAGTCTATTAAACGCTCTCTTGGAGAAATGGATTCATATAAAGAACCAGATGGCGGACTGTTTAGTGGCACAAATATGTCTCTTAATTTATCGCTCGGCATATTAGCACGTAGCGGCATAGAGAAAGATTTAAAGAAAGCTGCTTCATGGAAGGACGGTAGTTCTGCTTCCTTACAGAGAGATGAATATAAACGTATTAGTAACCTAGAAGATGTTACTACGTATTTAAAATTAGAATTAAACCCAATGTCTGTAGCTAATACTAAAAAAGGAGAAGCTCAAGCGAAGGCATTAAATACATTCCCTAAGCAGATAGTGAAATACGCTAAAGATAGCGATAATTGGCTATTTAAGCCAGCCGGCGAAGATGAGTGGAGTAGGATAAGAAAGCCTAATGGAGAAGGTTTAGATGATAAATTCCTTAAAGACGACAAGGATGATCCTAACTTTAAGGATATAGCATGGACAATTGATACTCCAGCTCAGGGTGGAATAATAGCTCCGTCTTATATATTCGGAACGGATCCTAAAGGTAATCAATTTAAAATTAAATGGAGCGAGCTTCCTCAGGAATATAAAGAAGAATTATTTGGCATAATGGCCGACACGGCTGCGACGTCAAATAACCCAACAAGTACATATGCGTATCAGAATATGATATTATCTGAAATGTATGATGGTATGAGTCTTAATAAAATTGCATCTGAAATTGGCAAGTTTTATGGCACTAAACCATCTGTATCTTGGGAAAGAGGAAAGGATGGTCATATATATACTATTAAGATACCAGGCGTTACAGATCAGAAAGCTATGAATCCATTTTCAGCTATTACTCTACTGATTAAATCATTAAGCCAAGCCACTGGTAAAGAGTATCCACCTAATCAAGATCCAATGTCTGTATTTTTATCGAATATGACTATGGTAAAAAATGCGGCGATTAATCAAGCGTACGCAGATTTAGACGAAGAAGAATACACTGAATAATAAATTAAAATAACGCCCGTCAAGAAGATGGGCGTAAATGTTTAAAATCAAATAACTATGGCGCAAACTAGAGCAACAGGTTATGATGCACAACATGAAGATGCATTAGATTTAGCAACTCGCGAGAGGCTAGATAAAATAATAAAACAACAAAATGAATCGGCTACGGCTGAATATGTTGGATTTGGTCCAACACCAGTAGAGGAAGCTAGTAATAAATTTGACATAATAGGTTATGGCAGGGTTAATGAAAACCCAGTGCCAGATGACCAATGGGAAGAAATGCGGGCGCAGAATACTACGTTCGGAAATTCCCGTTTTTGGGACCAGCGCTTACTTAAAGGTATAGGGAAGCTAGCTGGTCTTACTGTTTCATATACAGCCGGTAATATACTTGGCGGAGCAGCTGGATTAGTCGAAGGTATAGCTGATCCATCAAACTTCTGGAATCATTTAATGGAGAATGATGTTTCATTGCTATTTGATGAGGCATCTGATTGGATTAATGAAGGAACTAAGATATATAAAACTAGGGCAGAGCGTGAAGGCAGTATAGCTCAGCGATTCTTCTCTAGTGGATTTATATTTGACGACTTGATGCAAGGAGGCGCCTTTATGACGTCAGCTATTGCGTCATCAGCTATAGTTGGTGGAGCTATTGGTGCGCTTCCTAAAGCCGCTAAGCTTGGTATGGGTACTGCAAAGGGCCTACAGAAGGCAAATTTATTAGCTAAAGGTAGTAGCGCGTTAAAGAAGGCAGCCAAGATTAGTCAATCGTTAAGTACCGTTCCTAAAACAGCGGCTCATATGTATTTTACATCTGGCTACGAGGCTGGTGTAGAGGCTAAAGGATTTTTAGAAGAATCTAGATCTAAGTTTGTAGAGGAGTATATGCAACAATATGGCGTAGCTCCAAGTGAAGCCGATATATTAAACCATGAACAAAAGCTGCAAGGTGTTGCCGCTGGTATATATGCAGCAAACGCCGCATTAGTTGGATGGACTAACTTGAAAATGGGCTTTCTTTCAATAAAAGGCCCTATTCGTCCATTAGCTAATGCTAATAGATTTCAAAAAGCAGCAGATGGTACTTGGAAGGTCGCAGATAGAACTAGATTAGATAAAATATGGAATAGTACGGCCGGTCGATTAGCTCGAGGTTCTATGTATGAAGGCGCTGTTGAAGAGGGTATGCAAGGCGTATTTCGTGATACTGGCGCATATTTTATTGATAAGCGATATAACTTAGATGGATCTATTAATGATGATTTCATGGATGCATTAATGCCGTCTATTCAACAAGCATTTAGTGACACATATGGCCTAAAGAACACAGATAATGTGATGGAAATTCTTGCTGGCGTTGTACTTGGCGCAGCTGGTGGTGCCAGAGAGGCTAGGCAGAATAAATTTAGAAATCGTCAACAAGAGTCTACCGAAGAGGCAATTGTTGACTATATGAATAAAAACAAAGTAGACGGCGTAGCTGAATGGGTTATTAAAAACGGCGATGTATTACGTGATACCATATTAGCCCTTCGTGCATATAACGGCGATAAAGCAGCCACCGCTGATTTAGATAAGGCTATAGAAAATGGGGACTTTAAGGGCGCTAAGGATGCTGAAATAAAAGGGTTGTACAACTTCGTCAAATCACGCATTGATGCTGGTCACCTACAAGATGCTATAGATGACGTGAATGATTTTGTTGATAATAGCGAAGATTTAGCTGGAGATAGCGCAGAGCAAATAGACCGTAGAAGAAAGATTAAGGATGATTTCAAGAATTATGCTAAAATAGTTGAGAATTCAACAAATAAAGTATCATCATTCTTTAACCCTCATTTCTTAGATGGCCAAAGAGAGCTTCACGATTTATTGGTATTCTGGGATTCTACTATTGATAAGAATATATCTAGAAGAAAGCAAATAGAATACGAAACTAATAGGGCAATTATTAAAGCATCCGGTATTAGAGCATTAAATGAGCAAGCAGCTGCTAATATACCAATGGTTCAGGACTTTTTAGATGCAATATCTAAGGGCGAAAAAGAAGGTATGGCTCCTATGATTGAAATGCTTAAGACCATTGATAGTTATGAAGCTATAACCGACGATGTCAAAGAGTCTATAGTTGAAAATATAAAAGATATTGTGGCTATAGATACATCTATTGAAGATATGCTTGCATATTATAATCAAGCTAGATATGGTATAGAAAATAACAGGGCTAAAGAAATACTAGAAGAGTTGTCTAATGCCGCTAAGGCTCAAGAAGTTGATACAGAAGAGCGAATAGAAGACGCTCAGATTATATCAGAAGAAGATATTGATGAAGAAGAAATATTACAACCAGAATCAGAGGAAGAGGTAATTGATGAAGAAGCCGAAGAGGTTATAGATAATAATGGCAATGTTAATGAAAATGTTGATGAAAAAGATGCACTAGAAGATAGATCTACTATATCTCAGGATTTAGCAGCTGGTAGATTAACTAAAGAAGAGCTAAGACAATTAGCTGAAGAAAGTGGTGATCCAACAACTATAGAATTAGTAGAAGCTGCAATAGCTGAAGCCGAGAATAATGCATCATTGAGTTTTCAAGAAGAGGACTTAGGCGCTGCTCAGGACCCTAAATCTATACTATTACGTGGTGGATCTCCTGCTTCTACATTGAAAATATTATACGGTCCTGAAAAAAATGAGGGTAGATATTCAGATAATGCGCTAAATCAGGTATTTAATGCATTTTTAAGAGGTTTACTTGATAAAAATTATGTGCCTGTCACCAATCTGTCTATAATGGACTTTATTACAGACTACTCATTTACAGCTGAAGAACATTATAGCTATGAAAAAGATGGTGAAACGATAAATGTAGACGCTGATATCAATGATGAAAGCACGTGGGATGATATAGGTATTAAAATTAATATTAGTTTTAATTTTGGTAAAGATAATATATCAGGAATAAAAGATGAATCACTAGCCGATGGCGTAGTTGAAAATGCAACTCTTGTTGTCCCTAGCCCTACCAAAGAACAGCTATCTCCAGAGGAAATGTCTCTATTAAGAACAAATAGGGCTATTATACTTAGAGCCTTAAGAGAAGGTAAAAAGCCAGAATTCTCGAATCTATTCTTATACCATGGTGTATTAAATAATAGAAAAAAAGAGGGCAGTAGAGAGGAGGTACAAAGAAATATCGCAGATATTAAAGGATTTGGAATAACTGATATTAATACTGCTAAATTGGGTAATGTTTATGATGAAAATACAGTAGTATTAGGCATATCTAGGAGAGTTGCCGATACTGAAGATGACTGGGAAGTTGTTTCTATAGCGCCTAGTAATACTGGTTCTGTTCTTCACTCGTTGAAGCATGGCAAAAATAGTAAGGGTCAGTTATTTTGCATTATACCACCAGTATTCTGCGGAAGCAGCGCTTGGAAAAATGCTGATGGTAGTATATCGTATGTGTCTATACCGGCTAAATTAAACGTTGCTAGAATTGGTGAAATTAACAGTTGGTTTGCTAAAAAATTAGCTAAACTTATGCTAACATCATCAAATCCACTTAACGAAGAAACATTAAATCTCGGCACCCTAAATGCCTTAAGCCGTTTAATTCACTTTGATGATTCCACATCCGAAGAAAGTAATGTTTCTTATGGACTTAAATACATAGAAGCACCGCTTGATGGAAGGATAGCAGGCGGGTGGGTTATTGGTAAAGGCAAGAGCGCTAACTATATCAATATATCATTAAATCCTTCAGAGGATGATATAAATAATTTAGCCAACGCATTAGCTAATATGCACTTATCTATAGATAAGAATACTGTCAATGAAAAACTAAGCACGATTGTTAAAAAGATAGATGCAGCCATAGAAGAGGTTGGTTTATCCGAAGAAATGAGCGCTAGTGATTTACTTGGCGATAAATCCATAGCCGATAGCGAAAAAATGTCGTGGATATTATATATGATAAAGCGCGGATGGATAACATCTCCACTTGATGATCTGCCGGTTATTAATCCATATATTAATTACACATTAGTATCTCCTAGTGTAGATAATACATCTAAGCCAGTAGATCCAATAAAAAATGCGCCTAAAAAAAATAAGCAGCAAAAATTAAAACCTAATGCATCTAATGCTGAGAGGCTTCGTTTTGCATTAAATGAGATTGGTGCAAAGCGTGTTACGGGTCGTTTAGAAGATGCTTATTCTGGCGCAGAAGATAACAGGTATATCCAAGTATCAAAAAAACTTTTAAATGCCTTAAAACGCAGAAAAACGGCCTCTACGGGCATGTTTATACTGTCTCCGCAACAGACTGAAGAGTTGCTAAAAAGGGTCCCAAAGCTTAATAAATCAGACTGGGAGGCCTATATGGATAGCGATGAATCTGGTGACGTTATAATCATTCGTGGCGACAGGGTTATAGATGATTCATCTATGCCGCATGAGCTTATACATGCCGTTGTTAATAGTAAGATATATACATATCAGAATGGTAAGCGTGTTATAACAGAAGAAGGGTTATTGTTTAAAAATGAGGCTGAAAAAATAATAGGCAAAATAAGAGATTTTATATCTAATGAATCCAATGATAAAGCATTGCGTGATACTGCGTCTAAATATATGCAATTCCTCGAAGGAAATAATAGGGCGTGGACTGAATTGCTTACATACGGACTTACGGATAAAATATTTGCCAGTGTTTTAATGTCTATAGCATCAGATAATCAGAATACGTCTAGAAAACCAAAATCAAACTTATGGAAAGAGTTTGTTAAACTCATTAAGGATATCGTAGGGCTTGTTGTTAAGAATCGTACATTATTAGATGATGTATCATTAATAATGGATGATATATTTAATGAAAATATCCCATCAGAAACTGCACTAGTAGCTACTCCAGAAGATGTGGCATATGAGGCAGAAAAAATGGTCGCAGAAGATGCTAATCAAGAAGTGGAGCCCGGGACTGTTAGTCAAGAGTTTTTAGATAAAGTACTTAATGGCATTATAAAACCAAATGATAGCCTTATTAATCAATTAAGCGATTTAGGCTTATTAGACGACACTGGTAGCTCATTTGCTAAACCAACGCGTAAGACTAATTTAGATAGAGCTGCTATTCATCGTAAACAGGTTGAATCATTAGCTCAGTCTATAATTAATAATTCTAATATATATACATTTGGCTCTAAAACAATTATAAATAGAGCTGTTGAAGAAACTATAATGGGCTTAATTCCATTGGTTCAATATTGGAATAATAAATACGAGGCTAGTGCTAAGCAGGCTGTTAGTTTGGCTAAAACAAATAGAGATGCCGCTATAGTTCAAGCAGAATTGGCCGATAGATATAAATCAAGCATGGATATGCTTAAAGATATAATATCTAACTATAATAAGTATTATGCTCAAGATATTAAAGAAGAAATTCGTAGTAGGGGATTTGCTGTATATGGTTCTGATATATTAGTTAAAGAAGAAGCTATTATTGGCGAGAGCGATGAAGTATCTGAGACATTAGATGATATAGAAAACCACTTTATTATATCTAATAATAAAGACTATAAAGATAGCGCATCTGCTATTTTAAAGAATGCGATTAGTAGCTGTATTGAGTCATTAGACCCCACTACTGGTCTTCCTAAATACTATACATTTGACTCTAAATTCTATGATATCATGCTTAAGTTTAACGACTGTGTTGACTTAGGTGATATCTTAGGTAAACTGAATGAGCTTCGACTAAAAGAGGTTAATAGTGGCGTTAAGAATGGTTTCTATACTCAATTAAATAAACAGCTTATTCCATCTGTTAATGAAGAAGCTGGAGAAGAAGCTGCCGAGAATCATGTTAAACATATTATTGGTAATTTATTTAAATTTTCCACATTTGTTAGAGCGTCTATAATAAACTTCGAGTCAGCTATTACATATAATGACCAAAATGGCACTGCTATAGTTCATAGAACTGAGTTGAATAATTTCACAAAATCTAGAACTAGATCTGCCGAATGGAATCAGAACTTCTATAGAAAATCAGGATTATATAGATCTGTGTTATCTGAAGATGGTAATAGAAGAGAAGTAGACGCTAATAAGATATGGGATATCATTAAAAAATATAATAAGTTTGTTGAAAAGGTCGGCTCAAGAGTTGGTATAATAAATTCATTAAAGAACGATATTGACGGCATTAGTAAAACGTCTGCATTAAATGAACTAAAACAAGAATTAGCTGATATATTGAGCGAAGTTAGCGTAAAAGCCACTACTGAATCTATAACTAATCTATTATATTATAGTGATGATTTTAGCGATGATATCAATGGTTTTTATGACTATGTGTCATCTACTGGGGCTGGTAAAGGTCGTGGTCTTAGGGACTTTTTTGCACTAACGTTGCAAGATATTATAAATGGCAGGCCTGCTACTTATAAGAATGGCAATCCAATACCTCCAACTAAAATATTTGAATCTAATGACCCAATTAATGAATTAGCCGCAGCATGGAATATAACTTATACAACTAAGGATTTATTCTCTATGGAAGGCCCCGATGGCGCTAAATATTATCGCATCGCATTGACGCATAATATGGCTGAAACCATTAAGAAATTAAAAAGGGGCGATCGTATAGATTTCCTTAAAGGCTACAAATTCCATTCAGACTCACAATGGCTAGAAGACTGGACTAATGATCCAGATCTGCTTAAGAGATTGAAATTGACATATCTATTAGACTATAGAGATGGCAGGCAGTCTATTACTAAATTCGTTAATACAGCAGTAGAAGCAGAGGATGCTCCAGAACAGATACGAATGCTTAATATGTTTATGGGATTTCTTGATGGTAAGGTATCAATGGAAGTTCCAGCTGACGCAAAGATGTTCTTTACTATATCTGGCATTAAAACACATAATGCTAGAATTAAATTTAGTAGTACTCAGAATAAAGATGCAGATGGTAATCCTATAAAATACTCATATAGTAACGAGATAACATTAGATAAAGATACTATTGATAGATTCCATAGGTATTTTAAAACTGAATTAGATTTAGTAAGAGATGCGTTTGCTTATAAACAAAATGTATTATCAAAAGGCGTAGACCCGACTGTTGATGCTGGTAATATTCAGTTTTACTATCAAAATAAAAGCAAGAAAGGCGAGGGCGCTGGCATGCGCTTTAGACACTTTAATTATAAGATTGGAGAGAAGAGGCTAAATGAATGGTTGGACGACGCTGAGAGATTAGAGAAAGCCGGTCAAGTAAAAGATGCTGATTTAATTAGGGCTAGAATATTTGAACTTTGCAGTAATGAAGCAAAAATTAGGCCTATAATTGAAAATAATATATTAGACGAAGCCGATGTTCAATTCAATGAATTTATAAGGGCTAAAATTATCACCCCGACAACTGAGGGTAATAAAATACCTAAATTCAATAGACATACCAGGGCTCATGCTGGCGGCATAATCCTAAATATAGGATCTGATAATTTGAAAAAATTTAATGCATCTGTGGATTCTATATCTAAAAAGGATTTAAAGACGGCGGCACTTAGATATGCTGCGATACTTAATTATTCTGTGAATCACCACATAGCAATGATTGAATTCGAGAAAGTATTCTCTGGCGATATGGCATTTTATGGGACATATGATGCTAGAATTAAACGTATTCCATTGTTCCGTACCACTAACAATCTATTAATAGGCAAGGTTGATCCAGCCCTATTTGATGGTAATAAACGTGTTCAGGATTATATATTAAGGAATAAGTTAAACACTGGTACATTTGAAGAAGTTTTATTAGACGACCCAAAAACATCACTCGTTAACTATAAGGCATTTGGTGATGCTATTGAATCTTCGTTCTACAATTATATTAAAGCAGTAGACGATAGTATAGATGACGAAGAGGCAAATAGATTAGCAAAGCAACGCAAAGCAGATATCGCTGAATTCTTTGGTGTTGATAAGATTAAATGGGCAGATGGTGCTGCATATGCAACACCTATGTTAATGAAACAAATACTCCTACAAAGAGGTGTTGAGCCTATGCGTATTGAAGAGGCGTTTGAATTCTTTATGGATCCTAATCTTGATATAAATAAACCAATGAACCTAGAGCAGGCCGAGAAATTTGGTAAATATGCAGATATGTTCCTCGGGCCTCAAAAAATGGTATATGTTGGCTTAGATCCTGTTGGGCACGATGAGCTGCTCTCTCCAAGTATAGATAAAATGGCTATCTTCCCATTATTCCCATGCTTTGTTAAGGGTATGCCGGTTGAAAAGCTATTAGAAATGGCTAGAAATGAGAAAACTGGAGTTTATGATAAGCCAATATTATTTACGACCAACTTAGCTAAAAAAGTAGGTTTTGCTACAGGCAATTCAACTAGCATGACGGATCCTAATCTTGGCGTTACTAGATATACTAGATACTACGATCAACTAGGCCATCAGTTAAATACTGATCCGCACGAGTCATCTAAGGTTAAGTTTGGCATTCAGGCTAAAAAGTTGGTATTTACTGGTCTACTTGATAATATTCAGTACGGCGGCATGTATGGGTGGCAAATTAAAGATGCAATAGAATTATCCATACGTGAGTTAGCCAAGAAAGGTAATGATAAATTCTTTAAGAAGATAGGCGTAAGTGTAGAAAACGATGAATTAAAATTTGACCTCAAAACAACAACGGCTTATTTAAGGAGTTTAACTAGCGATATGAATATACCAGCTAGTGTTAAAAACCTTCTATCTGTTAAGGAAGATGGCAGATTTGGTATAGAGCTATCTTTTGTTGATGCTATTAATCAAATAGAGGCTCAGTATATAGCAGACTCGGCTAAACACTCCACTGATATTAATATGTCTGGTGGATACTATATACAGATGTCATCCGCTGGATTATCTGTTACAGGCAGATTGGCTAAAACCAACTTAGAGTATTTAGATGAAAAAGAAAAACAGATAAGAGCGTTAAGAGATAAAATTAAAAATAACAGAAAGATACTAGAGAATCCATCTGAAAAAAATATACCATATCTTGATAATATATCCAAAAATATAGAGGCTTTTGAAAAAGAGCTTAACATGCTAGAAAATACGGATAATGTATTAGACCTTAGATTAAATAAAGAAAAGAAGTTTAACTATGGAGAGTGTATGGTATCTATTAATCTATATAAAGATTATATACCAAGTACATTTAAAGATAAGGATGGTAATATAATATTCTTCCAGCAAGCATCTGAATGGTTATTGAAATTTATTAATGACCAAGATAATAAAGGTGAAATATCACGCAAGCACTTACTATTCTCTTGGCGTGTGCCAACGCAATCGTTAACTTCCACGCATGCCCTTAGTATTGTTGGGTTCTTACCACCATTCATGGGAGATACCATAATAGTTCCCGACGCCTGGACTTCATTAAATGGATCTGACTTTGATATTGATAAAATATTTATAGTTCGCCCAGAGTATGAATTAAGGGTTGACGATGAAGATGGTAAGCAAATAAATACATTAAGAAAGGTTAAATTCAATGAATCATATGCAGAAGGAGTAGTGAAAGAAGAAGATATTGCTCGAGCTGCTATGTTTATAAAGGATAGATTTAGTATATCGTATGAAGAGGCATTAGATAGGGCTAGATATAGACTGCAATTAGAATACAATCTTCAACATAATGAGGAAAATGCATGTAAGAACTTCTTATTAGATATGGTAAACAATACTGTGTCTTCTAATGAGCAAATGCATGCAACAATGCAGCCACTTGATGCTGTTAAGGGTATATTAGAAGAGATAGTAGAGGCATATGGAATAAGCAGAGATCCAGAGATTAGAGACGGTCTTGGCAATGTTGCTGCTGATTTATTTCTATCAACTAGGAAAACATATACAGCAGGCGCAGATGGCGTAGGGCCACATGCTAATCAGTCAAATATAACATCATTAGCTCAAGTTGGCGGACTCAAGTTCTCTGATAATTCTTTCATGGCTAAGTTAGGATTAAAAGAGTTAGATAGACAAGTTTCATTTAATGATAGGCAGATATTAGATTATACAAACTTATTAATATCTGGCCACGTTGACTTTGCAACTGACCCCGTATTGGCTAGATTAAACATTAATAAGGATACATATAATCTATTAGCACTTGCAACATTAACTGGTATAGGTAGTATTGGTATGAGATTTGTTGGTAGCCCAATATTATTTGACTATATTAAGGCTATAGATGGCATGAATAACGACCTGTTCACGTCTGATGATAGAACCGCGTGGCTTAGATCTAAAATGTCTAAGCAGGGCATTTATAACATATACGATTCTATCGTAGCTAAATTAAATAAAGAAGATAAGCTTGATGGTAAACAACATGCAATGTACACCATGCTTACTGCTATGACTGAAAACGAACTAAAGTATCAAGAAAACGATAAAACGCTTAAAGAAGAGTTTATATCTCACGCTAAGGATTATTTTAGCCCCACTGCTAAAGCCGAATTATTTGATAGAAACTATCGTTTATGGGCTAAATACGGAATGGATGTATTAAATGGCGTAGATAAAGACGGCAATAAGATATCAGATGACCCTATGTACGTTCAGTTTTTAATAGATCAGATGATGATTGCTAAAGTAAATGATGCATTAGAATCATCTGCTAGATCGTTGGCTAAACTGATACCATTAGCACAGATAGATGCTAAGAAATTTGGTTATACTATATCTCAAATTAGGCAATGGAAGAATAAACTTGAAGACTTCATAGATAATGACAAGAACATAGAGGGTAAACAACAATTCTTTGATAATATATATGTATCAACCAATAAAGAATATTCCATAGATGGCACCCTAAGGATATGGAATGTTTTAAGCTGGAACCATTCTAACGGCGTTGTTGGCACTGTAAAGAAATTATTAGAAGTTGTTGGTAATAACTCTAATGATGAAAAACTATTTAGGCAGATAACGCAGAACCTTAGAACAAATGTTCTCTCTCAAGCAATTGAGGACTTTATATTTAGAGAAGGAACGATGTCGAATGGCAGCTCTTTTGCTAGCTATATGAAAGCAGAGAGTATTGGTCACATCTATTATAATATGTTATATGATAGATATTCTACCGCTGCCAAAGTTGAATTAGCCAGAGATCGTGTTGCTGGGTTTACTAATAAGGCAGATTATGCACTATTAGATCACCTACAACCAGAATATCCATACATAGAAACAATACACAACGGAGAGATTGTTGCCACTCAAGGTAATGTAAAGGATCCGCAGATTGTATTAGCTCCTGATTTTTCAGAAGATTCTCAAAGTTCGGTTAGAGACTTGCGCGAAAGCTGGGAGGCTATGATGAACGACGACGCTACTACTGTATTATTAACCAATACAGATAGTGAAAATCCTATCTCTATGACAATTAAGGATTTGGCAATAGAGTTAGCCGTTTATTCATTATTAACCAATGGTTTATCTACTACATATAGATCATTTAGCAGCTTACTTCCTGTTAAATTTATTATTGACAGTGGATTAAATGACGCATTAGCTAATGAGCATGAAGAAACTATGCGCGTAGATGAAGAAACATCTTACTATAATGAATACATAGATAAAGTTGCTCAAGGTATGTGGCACAATAAATCTCTATTAAAGAACGTAAATTCTATTATAGCTGGATTTAGTGTAAATAAGCCATCTATGATATCTGGCGAATCTGAAGGTAAAAGATGGGGCGATCGCCCACATCCTATGCTAAGTGTTAATATATACACAGATAATGGCAGAAGATTAGCAGACAGAGTACTAAAACTCACAGAGGTTATTCCACCGCCAATGATTAGATTTGAGCAAATAAGCGGATATAGATATGGCGAATGGTATAGTTATAATCCTGCTAAAGATTTCAAGGTTGGATCAACTGGTTCAAATAATGATATCAATGTATGGGCTAAGTATGTATTAATTAAAATAGCCGAAAATAACTCTTCTAATAAAAAGACTAAAAAAGATTCATTCTTATATAGATGTATTGGCACATTTGCGTATACAAAAGATAATGTGGTTTATCAACAACCGATATATATATTATCTCAAAAATTTGGCTGGTCTTCTAATAAGAATAGTATTGTTAGTGGTATTAGAATTAATGAGCTTCAATCTGATAACACATCAATGTTTGCAGAAAATAATATCATAGATATATATAAGGGCGTACTTAATACAGACTTTACATTTATACCAAAGAATAAGATAGAGTTAGCTAAAGAGTTATTTGGTGAAAAAAATTACAGCTTCTTCTTTGATGAATATGGACAGCCACATAAAGGTATAACATTTAATATGGATGCCATATATAATGGAGAATTTGAAATGTCTGAACGTGTATCTGTGTTGAATATAAACGGTGAAGAAGATGGTTATTTAGAAGATGAAGATACTGGATTTTCATATATTAAGCCAGCCGATGTATCAAGTGATATTAGTAATATAATAAATAAATTCTCTAATCAAACCAATACTATAGCATCACTTCCTGGTAGTTTCTCTAAGTCTGAGGTAGATGCTATGACTAGTGCTATTGAAGAGGTTGGTAAATTATCAAATAATAGGATTAATAACACCAATAAAGATATAAGTAGAGACTATAAACTAGAGGAGTATAATGTTGCACTTAGGCATAATAACGCAATTGCTCAAGATGTGGCATATAGAATGTCTAATACAGCTAATAAGCGTGTGAATATTTTAACCTCACTTAATAGTTCTAGTATTAGCTTATATGATAAAGATAGAAGCGGCGCTAATATTGGTGATATTTATATTAATTTAAGCAAGTTAACCAAAAATAGGATTAAAAATCCAATAGCTATAGCCGTTGCATTATCAATGAGTAAATCATCTAATAAAGCTATTCGTGATTTATATGATGATATTAGAAATATCATGGCTGGCTCTATTGAGTTAGCTGACGCGATTAGAAAATATGATAATAGCGATTACGATTTGACTAGTAGCGATATATTAGATATAGTTACTGGCCAGGCTATTGTTGAGAACAATGAGTTAGCCTCTAATGAAATATCACAATTATTAGGTAAAATGGGCATTGAGTTTAATGATGATAATCTTAGTCGGTTATTCTCTGATTTATCTACTAATGAATTTGCAGATTATTACACATTAAAGGATAATATGAATTCCGTTGAATTCAGTGTTGATGCTATTGCTAATACTGAGATTACTGGCAACTTTAGCACTTCAATTCACGATGTATTAGAATGGGAGAAAGTTATAAATGATACTGATGCTAAATTTAAACCAAATAGAAGTACTGGTATTAATTCAATAACTAATCCAGACACTGGAAAAGTGATGATTAGCGTCAGTAAAGGTAAGGCTATATGTGGATACCATGTTGATATGGATGCCATAACTAAAGAAAACGCTGAGCAATTAGCTAAGAATAGGGCGCGTGGCATATTATTCCACTCTATATTAGAAAAAATAGCAAAAGGTGAAGAAATTAATGAATCTGATAAGACAATAGAATATCAGATTATTAAGGGTGGAGCTAAAGTTAAAATGTCTATAACGTCTGATGCAATTAACTCTATTAGAAATGAATGGAATAGAATGTTGGCTAGTCTTAAGATTTCATCTAAAAAAGATCTAATCATTCTATCTGAGAAAATAATAGCAGATCCTTCATCTAATATGGCTGGAGTTGCCGACTTGATAATAATAGATAAGAATACTGGTAAAAAGTTCTTATTAGACTATAAAACATCTACTAATATGTTTAGAGGATTAGATGTTTCTAGAAATAATGACACATTCTACTCCATAAGAGATGCCAATAATTTTCAATCTGCTGCATATGTTAGTATATTGAATAGTATGGGTATTAAATTCGATAAAGAAGATGTTCGCGGTATAATCATGTGGAATCTAACCATCAATAAAGAAGGCGTAATAATAAACGCCCTACTTAACGAATATACTCGTAGAGCTGTAGACTCTAAAAATAAATATGGTTACATAGGTATAGACGTGTTTACCGATTCATTAGCTGAAGAAATTAATCACTTCAGAGAAATGATTAAAGACAAGGATATATCTGAAGTTATGTCAATCATTGAAGACCAAGAAAAAAATAGAATCAATAAGCCGCTATTAACATCTTTAGCTATAGATGAATTAAATGTTCGTATTGCTAAGTTAAGAGCTACTAAATCAGATAATCCACGCGTAGAGCGCACTATTAACGCAATGAGTAGTAGGCTAAGAGATTTAAAGGCTAAGCTTGGCGATGAGACACTACTTAGTTCTATAGAGTCTATATTTGGTTCTATATCTAATGACTTAAGTATCGCAGAAAGCTTCTTAGCCGACAATATTACTGGAGAAAATGCTAGACTCCACAATGCTAATATTCTTAATATCTTAGAAGAGACTATGGAGTCATATGCTCCAATAGTGAAAAATATACACTCATTATTCAATGATAAAGACACTTGGCGTCAATTTGTTAACCATTTCTACAATGGAAACTCACTAAGCGCAAATGAGTTTAAGAAAAGATTCCAAGAAATATCCACTAGATTTCATGGTGTTATCAGTTTAATCGAGCAAGAAACATTACAATCTGCACACTCTGTTGTGGATTATACGTATGACACAAAGGGCGTAAGTAGTTCTGCCAGTAATATTAATTATACAAGCACTAGCGATGATACAAACGCTATAGTTAAACTCTTAACTCCAGCTAAAGCATCAGGAGAACCACTCATACGCGTAGCCAGCGAATTAATGCGTAGGGCTAACGAGTTGTCTCATATAGTCACATATAATAGGCTAATGAAGCCAGCTGCTCTATACGAAAAAGCCATAAAAGTCATTGGTAATCACGTTAATAAGTATTTAATTGAGACTGATGAAAATGGTAAAAAAACTGGCTATTTATTAATGGATTTAATGTGGGGTTCATTCTACGAAGACTTAGCTGAATTTAGAGAAGAATTGAATGGTAGGCTTGGTATTACATCTAAGCAGGAAACAATATCTGACCCATTTATTCGTGAGAAATACGAGAATGCTATCAACGATTGGATAAATGAACGCGTAGAACGTAAGTTTACTAAAGAATTCTATGCGATATACAATAAATTATCTGATACAGCTAAATCTCTTCGTGCTAATATCAATGAACAGATCGCTGAAATAAGGATGAACGAGGATTATATTGATAAGAACTCTGGCTTACTTGATTATAGTAAGATGAAGAAGAAAATGATTCGTAAGGATTATTCAGTATATGATCAATATGTAGATCTTGTCAATGAAAAGAAGAACCTATCTAATCCTATTGATAAGAATGGTGTACTTAAATTTGACGCGGAATTGCGTATAGCTAATGAAATAGCTACGTTTAATAAAGAGTTTGCTGATCTTATTGGTAAATCCGCCGAATCGACAAATAAAGAGTTATTTGAGAAGGCAAAAAAGGCAGCTATTGACGCGTATGGCGAAAACTCTGATGAATATAAAGAATGGTATCAAAACAATACTGTTAGAGAAATATCTGATAAATTCTGGGAGGATTTAGAGAGTCTATCTAATAAAGCGTTAAAAAATGACGAAAGAGCTTCTGAGATTCGCGCTATGCGTAATAACTTATTAAACCTTGTTAAAAATCCATTGACTGGTAGGACTGACTATAGGATATTATCTAAATTTAATGATTCTAATGGTAGTAATTATATTGTTAGACTAATGAATAATCTAGATACTGAATACGATGTTATTAGCAGGCGCCACGAGGGTGGCGGAGCGTCTATTGAAGAGTTTCGAGACGTTGTTAGATATGAAATATCTGATGAATATAAAGCTTTAGTTGAAAAATTTGAGGCTGAAAAAAATCATAGCGATAAAAAGATTGCTGCATTTGCTCAAAATTGGTTAAAAGAAAATAAAACTAAATCTAAATACGGCAAGAAAGAAGCCGGCACATTATGGATGGATATGATACCTAATCCAAGGTATGTATCTGTAAGACCATCAAATGAGTTTGCTGAGTTTGACCCTAATAGTGTTATTATCAATAAAGAATATCAACGTCGTATAGACGCTGGTGAAAAAGGTATTCGTTTGTTAAAACGTGATAAGTATGGTATAGAAAATCCCAGATTTGCCGCACAAAAAAAATCATGGGATATGATACAAAAAACACCTGAGCTTAAAGAATATTATGAGGCGATAAAAGAAATACTTCAGGACGCCCATGAAAAAGCCGGAACGTCAACTAGGGACGGCTCTATTAAATTAGCTCAAATTCGTAAAAACAACCTTGAACGCCTCAACTTATCTGTCAATGGCATTAAGAGCATATCTATGGAATTTGTTAATAGTATAATGGATAGAGTTGACGATGTTGATTTCAATGTTGATCATTGGGCTTCAGGTAATAATAGATCTGTTCGCACAATTCCAATCAGATATGTTCATGATTTAGAGGATATGGATGAGTTATCTGAGGATTTACTGTGGTCATCTGGATTATTATATAGATCAGCTACTCTATATGTTGAAACAAATAATATATCCGCAGACGTAGAAAATATACTACGCGTTATAGGTAGAAGGCAATATTTACCCGGTAAAGGTAAAGAATCTAAGCCTGGTACGGCTACTAATTATTATGACCAGCTCTTATCTATAATGGAAATGAATATGTATGGTAAGCCTAAATCAGCTACCATACAAAGAATCGGTAAATATGACGTAAACCTAAGTAAGATTGGCGACCAAGCTGTATCTTTATTTAGAGATATAAACCTTATGTATAATTCATATACAATATTAGCCAATGCCGTGTCTGGTAAGATTAATACAATAGTAGAATCTATGTCTGGCCAGTATATTACTCGCAAAGATATTAATTTCGCAGATAGGCAATTCATGTTGCATTCTAATACATCCATGACTGGCAAGTTGGTTCAAGATAACTTTATACGCTCATTAGCCAGAACTATAGGCGTTGTGTCTGATACTGGTGAAATGACACGTAATGGAAATAAATCTAAATTTGTAAGAACGTGGGCTCAGTCTAGTTCATATGTAACTACACCATTCTCATATGCCGGCTATGAAGTTGGCGACTTTTACTTTAAAGTATGTGGCCTTATAGCTATAATGCACGCCATGAAGCCAACTGAATTTGGTTGGAGGACAAAACATCAATATCTAGAAGCTTATTCTATTTCTAGAGCTGATGGTGTAGGTAATAAATTTACCAGCAAGAATGGTAGATATACATTTGAAGAACGAGCTGATGGTTTTTACCAAAATGACAAGAAGATCACTAAGTCACAATATCACAATGCCGCACTGAATTACTTTGAAGCAGAGGCTTCTGATAAATTTGATGCGATAACAAAGAATGCATATGACGCGTTTACTAATAACGAATATGGTGTATTAGTTGTTAAAGATGAGTATAAAGATGATATTCCAGATGTAAATGAGTTACTATTAAATATATCTGGTATAGCTAAGCACTTTGCCGGATTAGTTGATGGTATGTTATCTGGCTCTGATCGTGTTATTGCTAGTCAATCATTCATTGGTCGTATGTTTATTATGCACCGTTCTCCGCTTATTAATATAGCTATGCATAGATTTAAACCTCGTGGTATTAATTTAAGCACTGGTCAAATGGAAGAAGGCGCTTTTGCTACTATGTTGTATGCTAAGGATGAAGATGGCAACTGGGATAACTTTGTTATGAATATGTTTAAAAATATTCATGACTATAAATCTGTAATAGAAGGCGCTCGTGTGACATGGTCTAGGATGAATAGAATGCAGAAAGACAACGTTAAACGTATTGGCGCCGAGTTATTAATGCTGACGCTTACTTATGGATTATTAATGTTAGCTGGCGCATTCTGGCCAGATGAAGACTATAAATCTCTTAAAGATAAACCATGGATTGCCAACTATGCGACTTATATGATTATGCGCATACGCTGGGAGCAATTAACCTGGTTTAACCCTCAAGAAATTAACGCCATGTTAAAATCCCCGTTTGCCGCAAATGCTACTATAGACCGTATATTTAGCTTCTGGGAAGCAGCATATATATTTAGTAGTACGCAAATTAGTGGTGGTAAATATGAGGGCTGGACAAAGGCTGAGGGATGGTGGTTAAACATGACTCCGTATAGACATTGGCATGAAATGATGCATCCAGAAACGAAGATAACATGGATGAATTCTAGATAAAGGTGTCTAGGTATCAAAAAACAATTAGAGTTCATTAAATCAAAGAAAAAGGGCCTTTAAAGGCATAATTTAAGGGCCCTACTCAAGTATAATATTATGAGTTATAATGACAAATTACTAGCTAGGAAGGCTAGGCGTAGCAATACATTAAAACAGTATAGGTTAGGTGATCCAGTAGAGGATATGCCAGATTCATCTGAGTATAGTCCAGCGGCAGATGACGGCCCTAAAGGTTGGCTTAGGAATTACATTAATAAAAGGGATAAGTATACTGATCCAGAGAAAGCGTATTGGACTGATAACTTAGATTCAGTTAAAACATATGAACGTGGCAATAAGCCAGCTAGTGGCGCTGAGTATGACCCGTATAATCATGAGGTATATATTGATGATGTATTAAATCCTAACACCTCATCTGTAGCCGCACATGAGTATACGCACTCATTAAACCCTAAGTATTACAAGAGCCCACGTAGAAATAGTACTAGACAGTTTGACACAATAAAGGATATAGTTAATAGAATTAGCCCTGAAGATAGATATAATAGATCTCCTAAATATAAAGATAAAAAAGAGTATTTAAAGTATCTAACAAGTCCGGATGAGATATGGTCTAGATCTATGCAGTTAAAGCATGAAATGAATCTAGATCCTAATGTCGATGTTACTATTGATGATGTAAACACATTTAGGAGTATTAATCGTTCATTTGATAAATATAAATTTAATGAGATATTTAACTTTATGGATGATGATGAAATACGTGAAATATTAAATACTACAGATGCTAAGCCGGTTAATGAAAGATTATTACATCAACGCGCTAAGAATGGCGGTAAGATAAAGCAGTATAGACGTGGCGGATCTATTGAAAAAGATAAAACAGACGTTAAGGTAACTAATAAAGGAAATGTATTACACCCATATGATGTATATGCTGGTGAACAAAAACAAAAGAAAATAGACAATGCTATTAAGCGCGAAAGACTTGGTTATCCATGGGGTAGAAATTCTGATGGCTCTAGCAGGTCATTTAGCCAAAGGGTTAAACAAGACTTTCCAAGTCACTTAAAAAAGACATTTGATGCTGGAGCATGGATGAACCCATTATTTGGGACATTCTGGTACGGATCTAATGCATTAAATGATATATATAAAGGTAATTATACCGACGCCACGCTAAATGCATTAAATAGTGTTACCGCTGGTAGGGCATCTGGCGTACCATTATCTAACCCTATTACACCAACTTCGTCGTATTATTATCACGCAGGACTACCAAGGACATTTAATATAAAACGTGACTTTAATGCAAATAATAGTTTATATATGAATCGTGGGCTAGATTATGAAGGTGTTGGAGCTAATGAATATGCAAGACAAAATGGCTATATGCATAGATTTAAAATACCTAATAATGCTAAGGTAAAGAATATTCCTGGAGATAAAGGTAGTATATCTGGTGTTAAGAATAATGATATTATTAAATATTCAGATGATGGCTATGATTTATTAAAAGGTGAAAGCTGGCTTGGCTCTGATGAGTTTATATTATTAAACCCAGATGTAGTTAAGAAAACAAAAGTAATACCATATAGGTAGCCAATAAAACAGCTTTAAAAAAAGGGTACTCAATTTACGAGTACCCTTTTTTATTTAGTATCACTATTGCAACTTTCTTTTAAATAATAAGTTTCCCTAGAATCATCTATATATGTCCTTGGTTCACTCTCGAACATATTTAATATTTCATCATAGTCGTATTCATATATGTTTGACTTCATAAATTTACCATATACTTCAGCGAACTTATTTAATAGCTTTTCATAGTCATCACCTTGTAGTATAAATGATCTAACACTATCATTACCTACTGATTTGTGTAATGGCTCTCCTTCTTCTGGTTTTATGCATATATAATACACAATTGGACTTTCTTCGTCCATTTTCGTACACCAATTATATATCCTCATTATTGTAAATCTTTAATATTTGACATAGCTAAAGCTTCGTCTTCGGTTGTTTCACATAATAGCATAAGTTTTTCATTAGTTACTATATGTCGAATTATAGCATATAATATAATAAGGTCTTCATTTAAATTCTCATCCTTATCTATATGTGACATACTTCTTGTTTTAGCTATATGCTTTATTTTATTAGTAGACTTTTCTTTTATAGTGGTCTCCATTGTTCTTTCTCGCCAATCGCCATTTTGTACATCGTCTGTACATGTTGATTCTACGCTATATTTATCTTTATTAATCCTAGATTCTATACTATTCCTATATGATTCTAGGATTTGTTCTTTATTATATTTATTCTCCATTATCATTTATCTTCTTAAATGTTTATAATTCCTATCATATTATACATCTTTAAAATCATTTAATGACTTAACCTCAAATTTCATACCTCTACATATCTTAGCCATAGCTAATAGCCATGAAATATGCCTAACCATTAGATATTTATTTCCAGATAATACTTCATCTATATTATACCACGATGATACGCCTTCGTCTGTCGCATATACACTGAAATTAGACATATAATTAACATCTAATCTATTTAATGATAAGTCTATCTTAGCTGGATCGTAATACAATGCGTATACATGTATTATATTTCCACCCTTGAATTCGATATCTGTTATATGATGCCATTCTTCCTTATATGTATCAATACCAGTCTCTTCTTTGAACTCTCGAACCATAGCGCGTGGATATGTTACTTTATGATCGTACTCATGCGTGCCACTTCCAATATGATCATAATCCCTTTCTATTGAAACCTTGCCACCAATACCATTTATCTTTCCCTTTTGATAATCCGGCCTACTTTTTCTTATCAATACAACATTATTATTTTCCACATCTATCATAAACCCTAGTACGTAATGTGTTATACTAGGGTTTTCTATTGGTGGTGGAGTGTATGAATTAAGTGACTTAGCCGCTAATTCTATTTCGTTATATAATTCTACTCTAACATAATCTATTGTATTTTTACTAATATTATTCATCTTTCTCACCTCTTATTTTTGACTTATTGTTATTGTGTTATTCCAAAATACCGGACCAGCAACGTAAATATTTGCCTCTATATCATTAGCTAATTTTATATCTATTGTAGGCAAATTTAGATCATTAATATTATGTTTACTTAAATAAGTTTCATAGCCTAATCCCATCTTATCTATTATCTCGATCTTTATTTGTTTATATGTTTTCATATCCACTGCTATATAAAATTTTCTATTGCTAGATTTTAATGATATATCTAACAATCTTTCTTCTATATATCTAAGCACTCCTTTTCCTGAAGATTGTATATCTTCACATTTTATAATTTCAGCTTCCATATAGTTGATCTTCTATTCATCTTTTAATGTTTTAAATACTGGCATTCTTAATGAATAGTTTCCATCTTTATCTACAGATTCTTCGAAATAAGATATTTCAGCTATTTTGCCAATATAATTTTCTTTATTATTCCACATTTCTTCCCTTAATTCATCATCAAGCCCAGATCCTACCCGCACTATATTACCTTTATATATAAAGTCTATAGCGCCAGTTCTGCCCACATGCCTACCAAGCCCTTCATGAATATCGTTTATCACAACATCCATGTCTTTAAACTGCTTTACCTTTTGCACATCGTTAGATCTACCCCATTTATATAAACCGCAAGCATTCTTTATTATTAACCCTTCTTTATTTTTACCAACTATTATTTTATTAAATGTGTATTCTATATCGAACGGGTCGTTACTTTCGCATATATTTTCTACAGGCTTTATATATTTACAAGATGAAGAGATTTCTACTAGTTTATTTTGTCTTTGTATGTAGTTTAAATCACACTTACCATCAAACCAATCATTATATGGAACATAGTCATATGCAGCGAAACAAACACCAGTGTTTTCACCTGACTTTCTTTTTCTCATAGACATATATTTAAATGACTCCTTATTGCCTAAAATCTCATAATTTACAGGCATTAATTCACCATCTAATACAAATGATGTTAATATTTTATCTCTTACTATAATATTAAGAGCTTCTTCCTTTATCTCTGGGAATGCATCCGTTATATCTTTGCCTTGCCTAGATAATATTATAACTTCTTTACCATTTCTTATTATAGTAGCCCTTATTCCATCTAGTTTTTCTTGTATAATAAAGTTTTTACCTTTCCAATAATGCTCGTCATATTTAGATGCAAGCATTACCTTATGCTCAGTATTATTAATTTTAACTATTTTATCCAACATATTCTTTTTTAGATATTGAGTTCGTATCATCTATTCCGTACGACTGTAAAATAGTCGCCCATGTATGTAAATCACCAACAGTGAAATCATCTTTAGTTTTATTATCTTTTTTATATGCATAACTAGCGACTTCTCCTGGATCGTAATCACTATGAGACATTTTATACCCGTGAATGTTCATATATTTTTCGAAATCTTTATTTGGCTTAAATATTATATTTGAAGCTGGATTTTGTTCGTCATATAAAAAATCTAATACTTCTACTCCTTTATTATATAAACACATAGGCACAGGAAGAAACTTATCATTATAGTGTCTTTTAAAGTAGTCAGATTTGTTTATTTCATTATTTATTTTTTCTATTTTTTCATTATAGCTACTATCTGAGTCTACGCTCATAATAGAGTCTATTATTTCATGAATTGTCTTCATATTATTCCATGGTTTACATTCTAGATGTGGTTTTACGTATTTATATATATTTTCTTTTCTGATTTTCTCAAAAAGTCCACTCTCGTACATTATAACCGCATTATTTTCTTTATCTATTGGCAATAAAAATTTCATAATGCAATCTGTTATATTTTTGTATTTATATATATTTCGTTCTTTAATCTGCCCTAATATTCCCATATTTGTTTTATATAATTATCTAACTCTTTCGAGTAAAGATCGTCTATTTCTTTATTATGCATTAAATCTACCTGTATTATATTATCAGGGCTATATGCTTTATAAATCTTCATTTTTACTTATTTTTATAGTGTTCTTAATGTGGCTATAATACCCGTTTAAAGGCCATTTTTAGCCCATTTAAGCCACTCAAATTAATTTTTGATATCTAGGTATGCCTGAACGAAAAATCGCATACTATTGAGACATAGACTGAGAGATAGGCGTTGAAAGTTTATTGGTGATCCCCAAAAAAACACGCAATAATGCTAGTAAACAACGGTGCTCTCAAACCGAAACCTAACATATTGCATGTTTTAATATTGACATTCTTTTGGTATTGCATAAGCTCTATATTCCCACCATTCGCTACCATCATACGTCGCTCTTTCAAGCCATGTTTCATCTTCAAATAAGATGCGACCTGCTAGATATTGATGATTAAATCCATTATCGTATTCTACATTTAATCCCTCTAAGAAATTTTCTAATTCTTGTTGATTGTACCCTACTTTTAGTATTAATCTTTTTTGCTCTCCTTCTGGGCTATCCCACCCATTTTGAGTATAATCTTTATCTACTACAAATATGGATGTGATCGCACATTTAATTTCACTAGTTTCTTTATTTATTTGCTTTAAAGTGTCTAGTAATTCTTGTTTTGCATTTATTGTTTTTCCTTCCATATTTTATTTTTTAAAAATGCGGTCCATGTGAGATTCGAACTCCTCTAAAGCCGTGACGGGGCTTCGTGCTAACCATTACACTACATAGACCTCCTTTTATCCTTTAAAATCCTCAGTATTTATTATATAATTAATCAGCTCTTCTTTACCGATTTTATACCATTCGGCTAGTGCGAATGGTAATTCTTTAAATCGCTCAGGATTTATGTTGTACGCATCTAATGCTCCCTTGGATTTATCTGGATTCATTACTGCGTGCATAACTGATAAGATATGCTTTACTTCTTCCCTTGTGAACAGAATGCCAAGTTTTCTTAGTTTTTTGAAATTAGCATTATATTCGTTCTTTGTTTGGAATTTTCCTATTAGCCAACCAGCTATAGTTCCTGCCGCGATAATAGCAGCTATAATTCCGTGTATCATTGTCATATTATTGTGTTTTAAAGTTCTTGTTCTGGCCACCCATATTTTACCATGTTTTTCCTTATTTCTTTTTCCAATCCTGCTTTTACTGCAGCTTGATAAGCTACTCCAAATGCGGATGGAGCATCGGTTCTTTTAACGCCAAAATATGTTGGCATAGCGGTTATCATTGCTAGTGTTAATGCATCTATATATTGCTCATTAGCTTTCTTCTCTTTCAATATCCATCCTAATCCGAAGCAAAGTATAGCTACGCATGACCATGTAATCATATTGATTGTTTTAAATTTCTTCTTTTATTGCCTTAACTGATAGTTCATAGACCTTATTTATATCTTTTTCATTATCTTTTCCACCACATACCCTATCCATTTCTTTTTCTAGTGTTTGTAGTATTAAATTTATTCTTAATAAAAATAATTCCCAGTCTATTCCCACCTCTTTTCTTTTGGACCATTCTAATAACTCTTTATTGAATATTTTTTCTTCTTTCATCCATCTTAATTCCTCAGGATCTACAAGCTCATCTGCTTCATATCCTTTTATTCTTTTCATATCCTCACTTTCTATACAATTACTTAGTTCTTGGTGTATTGTATTAAGATGTATTAGATAGTCCGTTTTATTGTCTTTTGTCATTGTGTTTGTTTTTTCATTGTACGCCAACTAGGATTCGAACCTAGGACCTACGGTTTAGAAAACCGTTGCTCTATCCAGCTGAGCTATTGGCGCAAGAAATCGGCTATGCCGTTCTATTTTGTTTTAGATTTTTACCATGCCCTTCATCTAGGATACTGCATATATGCATTATCCTCTGTTGAGCTAGTTTTACCTCCTGTTCGTTTTCTAAACGAAGTGTTTTTCCTTTAGCTAAGCCAAATTGGTAGCATAGTATACCTATACCAATCCATAAGGCTAAGCCTAATAATAATTCTAACATAAGCCTGTTAATTTTTTATCAATTTCTCTTAATTTATTTAGAACTTTTTCTTGTTGAGAATCTTGGCAAGGCCAATATAAATTACCTATGTTCATGTTTTCTTTTAGAAGTTCTATTTTATCGTTTACTGCGTTTGAGATAATCTTAACCTCTTCTACTGTAAATTTAACTTTTTTATCGACCATAATATTATTTCTCCTTATCTTTTTTCATAGCATTATGAAGCTCGTCTAATAAGTCTAATCCACATGCCATTCGGTATGCTATTTGGTTACAGATCTCTTCGTGTTCTCCTAGTTGTTTTGTGTCTTCTTTTTTTGTTATAAATAAATATAACACTCTCGCCATTTGTTCTTTATTAAATAGATTTCGTTCTTTGAGTTCT
>QMCD01000033.1_pt1 | contig 97679 bp, 35 predicted proteins | sample 1821841 | NCBI WGS metagenome assembly QMCD01 (sample SAMN01991225, study PRJNA193472) | Termite gut metagenome, whole genome shotgun sequencing project. | isolation source: worker | host: Macrotermes natalensis
TCTGCTTTATCAGCATTTATTTAACTATTTCTCCTTGCAGACATATACTAATGCTTTAAACTACGTTATTTCAAAAAAGTAAATGCGGTGACCCTGATACTAATTCAATATAACTTGACTTTACTTTTAAATCAGAGTATAGTATACTTTGTCAGTTAAACGCATTAACGCTTTAACCCGGTGAAGCGAAGTGGATCAATATAATATTAAATAACAAAGGAAACTTAGCATGACTATTATTGACCTATTGGAAAAAAACAGTGAAAACTACGGGGATGAAATCTGCCTAGTAGAAGTAAATCCGGAGGTTACCGAAGTAAGGCGGGTGACTTGGAAGGAATATGAACTGACGGAGCCGAACCCCTCTTCCTATTATCGCCGGGAAATATCTTGGCATGTTTTTAACGAAAAGGCGAACCGTTTTGCCAATCTGCTGATCTCCCGGGGCATTAAGAAAGGTGATAAGGTGGCGATTTTATTGATGAACTGTCTGGAATGGCTGCCGATTTATTTTGGGATCTTGAAAACGGGAGCGTTGGCGGTTCCGCTGAATTTCCGTTATGCCCCCGATGAAATCGAATACTGTGTCAATTTGGCAGATGTGGATATCTTAGTGTTTGGGCCGGAATTTATCGGCCGTGTGGAGGAAATAGCCGATCGGATTATACTGAAGCGGCTGCTTTTTTATGTCGGGGAGAACTGTCCGACATTTGCCGAGGACTATAACTCCTTGGCCTCGAACTGTTCCAGTAAGAGCCCGGAAGCAGAATTGACTGAAACAGATTATGCGGCGATATATTTTTCTTCGGGAACGACGGGATTTCCCAAGGCGATTTTACATACACATCAAAGCCTGCTCCATTCCTGTCAGGTAGAACAGAATCATCATGGGCAGACGAGAGAGGATGTTTTTCTTTGTATTCCGCCTTTGTATCATACCGGTGCCAAGATGCATTGGTTCGGGTCGCTATTGTCGGGAAGCAAGGCGGTACTGCTTAAGGGCACGAAGCCGCGTTATATTTTGGATGCCGTGTCTAGGGAAAAGTGTACTATTGTATGGCTGCTGGTGCCTTGGGCGCAGGACATCCTAGAGGCGATTGAAAGCGGCAAGGTCAATCTGGCGGATTATGAGCTGGAGCAGTGGCGGCTGATGCATATCGGCGCCCAGCCGGTGCCTCCCAGTCTGATTCGCAGCTGGAAAAAGTATTTTGCGCATCATGCCTATGATACCAATTATGGATTGAGTGAATCAATCGGCCCTGGCTGTGTCCATCTGGGTGTAGAAAATATCCATAAAGTGGGGGCGATCGGAATCGCTGGCTATGGCTGGGAAACGAAAATCGTTACGGAAGGCCGTATAGAAGTAACCAAGGGAGAGGTCGGTGAACTGGCCGTGAAGGGTCCCGGCGTCATGGTCGAGTATTATAAGGACAAGCAGGCTACGGAAGAAGTGCTGGCCGATGGCTGGCTGTATACCGGCGATATGGCGATGGAGGATGAGGACGGCTTTATTTTCCTGGTGGACCGGAAGAAGGATGTCATTATCAGCGGCGGAGAAAATATTTATCCGGTACAGATTGAAGACTTTTTGCGCCGTCATGAAGCCATCCATGACGTGGCAGTTATTGGGATTCCCGATAAGCGCCTAGGGGAAACCACAGCGGCGATCATCGAATTAAAATCGGAGCAGGCCTGTACGGAAGCGGAAATAGCGGCTTTTTGTCAGCAGCTTCCCCGCTATAAAAGACCGCATAGGATTATTTTTGACCGGATTCCGCGGAATCCGACCGGAAAGATTGAAAAACCGAAGCTGCGGGAAAAATATTGCGGCAGCAGACTGGTGGAGGCGCAGATAAAAGGCTGATATTTTTAGTTTATTATTGGGGTATGAAATGTTATGAGGATAAGAGTTACTATGAGGATAAATCTTTAAAATGAGCCCGCCGAAGCGGAGATGGGGGATAATATGGTTATTAAACTTATAATGCTGGTAATCTTTTTTGCGGTAATGGTCTACATCGGCTTTTACTGCCGTAAACATGCTACAGATGTGAATGGTTTTATTCTGGGGGGCAGGAATGTCGGTCCTTGGCTGACCGCCTTTGCTTATGGGACTTCTTATTTTTCGGCGGTTATCTTTATCGGTTATGCCGGACAGTTTGGTTGGAAATACGGGCTTGCTTCTACTTGGATCGGGATCGGTAATGCTTTGATCGGCTCCATGTTGGCCTGGGTGATCCTAGGGCGCCGGACGCGCATCATGACGCATCATCTGCAAAGCGCCACGATGCCAGAGTTTTTTGGTAAGCGTTTTGACAGTAAGGCGCTGAAGATCGGAGCATCGCTGATTGTGTTTGTTTTTCTGATACCTTATACGGCTTCGTTGTATAACGGCCTGTCACGGTTGTTCGGTATGGCGTTTGATATTGATTATACGGTGTGTATTGTGATTATGGCAGTGCTGACCGGTATCTATGTGATTGCCGGCGGTTATATGGCGACAGCAATCAACGATTTTATTCAAGGCATCATCATGTTGATCGGTATAGTAGCAGTTATTGCCGCGATTCTGGCCGATAAGGGCGGTTTTATGGAAGCAATTAATGGTCTGGCCAATGTCAGTGATCAGGCAGTCACAGCCCAGCCCGGTGCTTTTGCTTCCTTCTTTGGGCCGGATCCGCTTAATCTATTGGGCGTTGTCATCCTGACTTCTTTGGGAACATGGGGACTGCCGCAGATGGTACAGAAGTTTTATGCCATTAAGAGTGAAAAAGCCATTTCCAAGGGAACGATAATATCGACCGTGTTTGCTTTGGTGGTTGCCGGGGGCTGTTACTTCCTAGGCGGATTTGGCCGGCTGTACGGCGATAAGATCAATGTAGCGGAAGAAGGGTTTGATGCGATCATCCCGGCGATGCTTTCCGATCTGCCGCCGGTACTGATGGGTTTAGTAGTAATCTTGGTATTGTCGGCTTCAATGTCAACACTTTCCTCTTTAGTCATGGCTTCAAGTTCAACTTTAACACTAGACTTTTTAAAAGATAACTTCATGAAAAACATGAACGAGAAAAAACAGGTCTTGATTATCCGGATCCTGATCGTAGTCTTTATCGCAATATCAGTAGTCATTGCAATCATCCAGTTTAAGAGCCGCGTTACCTTTATTGCTCAGCTCATGGGGATCTCATGGGGGGCTCTGGCCGGCTCCTTCCTGGCTCCGTTCTTATATGGCCTGTACTGGAAAAGGGTTACCAGGCCGGCAGTCTGGGCGAGCTTTATCTTCGGTTCCGGTCTGCTGATCCTAAATCTTTTCTTCGGCAGTCATTTCCCGATCTTGCTCCAGTCGCCTGTGAATGCCGGCGCGTTTGCCATGCTGGCCGGCCTGATCATCGTTCCGGCAGTAAGCCTGTGTACCAAGAAGCCGGATGCCGACCGGGTGGGTGCTATCTTTGCCGGTTATGAGAAAAAGGTTCAAGTACCTCAGAAAGAGGATTTAGGAGAAGGGCAATAAGACGCATAAATTAAAGAAAAATACTATGTTATGAGGCGCCAGTCAGAAAAATGTCATTCATCTTTCTGACTGGCGCAGTTGAGGGGAGAAATTTCCCTTTCCTTTTTCCAGAACTTGTTGTATAATACTTCCATAAGATGCACGATCATTTCAGCGAAATCTTGCCAACAATCCCAGAAGAGAATTAGTTAGGAGTTTATATGAGAGAAAAATACCAATCATTAGCGCTTGCCGATTTAAAGGCGATTGCCAAAGTCAGGGGTCTGAAAGGAATATCTCTGTTAAAAAAGAGTGACCTTATCGAGCTTATGCTAAAGGAAGATGAGAAGGATAAGCTCGAAAAAGAGCGGCAGGAAAAGGAAAGACTGGAGAAAGAACGCGCTTCCCAGCGTACCAGCCCGGACAAACCGGAGATAGAAAGGGCTGAGCGAAGCGAGAAACGGGAAGAAGACCGTTTTCAGACGGAGCTGGACAGCGGGATCATCGCCAGCGGGATCTTGGAGGTCATGCCGGACGGATACGGATTCATCCGCTGTGAGAATTATCTGCCCGGAGAGCGGGACGTCTATGTGGCGCCAAGCCAGATCCGCCGTTTTGGTTTGAAGACCGGCGATATACTGGAAGGAAATACTAGGATCAAATCGCAGGGTGAAAAGTTTGCCGCCCTTCTGATGGTGAAGAGCATCAACGGCTATACGCCGGAAGTTGCTTCCACCAGATACAATTTTGAGGATATGACCCCCATCTTCCCTAACGAACGCCTGCATCTGGAGATGCCGGGAGCCAGCATTGCCATGCGCGTCATGGATCTGATCAGCCCGGTAGGCAAGGGGCAGCGAGGGATGATTGTCTCCCCGCCTAAGGCAGGAAAGACCACTTTGCTGAAGGATGTCGCTAAGTCGATCAAGAGGAATTCGCCGAATACGCACCTGATTATCCTGCTTATCGACGAGCGCCCGGAAGAAGTGACGGATATCCGTGAAGCTATCGAGGGCCCCAATGTGGAAGTTATTTATTCTACCTTTGACGAACTGCCGGAGCATCATAAGCGGGTTTCCGAGATGGTAATCGAGCGGGGACGTCGTCTGGTGGAGCATGGCCGGGATGTGGTCATCCTGATTGACAGTATTACGCGGCTTACCCGGGCTTATAATCAGGTGGTTCCGCCCAGCGGCAGGACGCTTTCCGGGGGCTTAGATCCATCGGCGTTACATATGCCGAAAAGGTTTTTTGGCGCGGCACGGAATATGCGGGAAGGCGGCTCGCTGACGATACTGGCCACAGCGCTGGTCGAAACCGGCAGTAAGATGGATGATGTAGTTTACGAGGAATTTAAGGGAACCGGTAATATGGAACTGGTCCTGGACCGGAAGCTTTCGGAAAAAAGGATATTTCCGGCGCTTGACATACCCAAGTCGGGAACCCGGCGTGAGGATCTGCTGCTTGCCGTTGATGAACTGGAGGCAATCAATATCATGCGGAAGGCACTTAACGGGATGAAACCGGAAGAAGCGGCGGACCGTATCCTGGATATGTTTTCCAAGACTAGGAATAATCAAGAGTTTGTCAATATGGTTAAAAAAATCAAATTCATCTAATTCATCTATTTACGAAAAATATACTTGCAAGATATCGTAACCTATGATAAACTTAATAAGGTCATTTTTACGGCTGGATTGTTATGATATGATACTTTTATAAGTTAAGAGGTGAAGAAATGAAAGAAGGAATACATCCTAAATATCAGCAGGCGACAGTAAGATGCAACTGTGGTAATACATTTGAGACCGGATCAACGAAGCCGGAGATCCATGTGGAAATCTGCTCGGCATGCCATCCGTTCTATACTGGGCAGCAGAAGGTAACACAGGCACGCGGACGTATCGATAAGTTTAATAGGAAATACGGTGTGGAAAGCAAATAGCAGTGAGCGATGAAGGTTGAGGTGCGCATCTCAACCTTATTTTTGCTTATAAGGATATTTGTGGATGGTTAACGACGGATAAGTGGGCATGTGAAAGTGGCAAGGAGTGTGCGATGGCTAGAAAAAAAAGGAACTCATCTTGCGGAGTCGGCGGGCAGGCCGTCCTGGAAGGTGTCATGATGAAGAACAAAGAAGAATATGCGATAGCCGTCAGGAAACCGGACGGCGAGATTGAAGTGGAAATCGATATTTTCCGTGGTGTGCTACCGGAAAGCAGGATCAAGAAGCTGCCTTTTATCCGGGGAGTGTTTAATTTTATTGAATCCATGATGCTGGGCATGAAGACGATTACTTATTCCGCTTCCTTTTATGAGGATGGGGAGGCGGAGGAGACGGCTTTTGACAGGACAATGGATAAAGTATTTAAGGGGCAGGCCGAAAAAGTACTGATGGGTATCACCACCGTGATTTCGGTGGTACTGGCAATCGCTATTTTCATGCTGCTGCCTTATTATCTGTCTGATCTGCTGAGAGATCATATCAGGAACAGTTCATTAATCGTGATTTTAGAGGGGGCGATCCGGATCGGCATCTTTTTATTTTATGTGTCGGCGATCAGCCTGATGAAGGATATCCATCGTCTCTACCGCTATCATGGGGCGGAGCATAAATGTATCAACTGTATTGAGAAGGGCAGGCCGCTTACGGTGCAGGAGGCCATGCGGAGTTCACGGCTGCACCGGCGCTGTGGGACTAGTTTTATGTTTTTTGTAATTTTTATCAGTATTATTATATTCTTTTTCATACGGGTCGAGGAACCGCTGTTAAGGGTGCTGCTGAGGATTGCCCTGATACCGGTAATTGCGGGGATATCCTATGAGATCATCCGCTGGGCGGGAAGAAGCAATAATATATTGGTAAGGATATTCTCGGCACCGGGCATGCTGATCCAGCGGCTGACGACCAAAGAACCGGATGAACAGATGCTGGAAGTGGCAATCAAGGCACTAGAGGCCGTATTTGACTGGAAAGCGTATCAAAAAGAAGCCTTTGGATATGATATTGACGAGGCATGGATGAAGTCAGGGACGGAACATGAATTATCGTGAGTTATTTAAATGGGGCCGTTCGCAGCTGGAGGAAGGCCGGATCGAAGAGGCCGAGCTGGATGCGCGGCTGCTGCTGGAGGCAGCCTGCCGTACGGACAGGCATGACCTGCTGGTGCACGGGGAGAGGGAAGTCGGTGAAGCTGAGAGGCTTGGCTATACGGATTCTATCGAGCAGAGGAAAAAGCATGTTCCTCTGCAATATATTTTAGGCTGTCAGGAGTTTATGGGGCTTACTTTTCTGGTCAGCCCGCAGGTGCTGATTCCCCGCCAGGATACGGAAATTTTGGCCGAAGAGGCGCTCCGCCATCTGCACGACGGGCAGTCTGTGCTGGATATCGGGACGGGATCAGGCTGTATCTTGCTTAGCCTGCTTAAATACTCCAATTATTGCCGGGGAACGGGGACGGATGTTTCCGCCGCGGCCTTGGCAGTGGCAGCGGAGAATGCCGCCCGGCTGGGGCTGGAGGCAGAATGGCGGGAAAGCGATCTTTGGGCGGCAGTGTCGGGAAAATATGATATCATTGTCTCAAACCCCCCTTATATCGCGACTCCTGTGATCGGCACGCTGATGAGCGAAGTAAAGGATTATGAGCCGCTAATTGCCCTTGACGGAAAAGCGGACGGTCTTTTCTTTTACCGTGAGATCATCGGGAGGGCTGGCAGTTATCTGGCGAGAGGCGGGATGATGTTCTTGGAGATCGGATATGACCAGGCGGAAGACGTCATGAATATGATGACAGCGGCAGGCTTCCGGGAAGTAACGGCAGTAAAGGATCTGGCCGGACTGGACAGAGTAGTATCCGGGGTATATGGAGGGCCCGGTTATGTTTGAAAAATTAGAGGATTTGTTGATAAGATTTGAAGAAATCATGGAGGAACTGAATGAGCCTTCGGTTACCGCCAATCAGGAACGCTTCCGCGTGCTGATGAAGGAGCAGAGCGATCTTATGCCGATCGTGGAAGCCTATAAAGAATATAAGAAATGCCGCCAGGATGTGGCTGATTCGCTTACGATGCTGGAAGAGGAAAATGATGAAGAGATGCGGGTCATGCTGAAAGAGGAACTGGGCGAAGCTAAAAAACGGATTGAAGAGCTGGAAACAGAAATGAAGATCCTGCTCCTGCCCAAGGACCCCAACGACGACAAAAATGTCATCGTGGAGATCCGGGCCGGTGCTGGCGGTGATGAAGCCGCCCTTTTTGCCGCCCAGATATACCGGGTATATGTCAAATACGCGGAAGGAAAGCGCTGGAAGGTGGAGACCATGAACATTGACGAGATCGGCATCGGCGGGATCAAGGATGTCAGTTTTATGATCAACGGCCAGGGCGCCTATTCACGCCTGAAATACGAAAGCGGGGTGCATCGCGTCCAGAGGGTGCCGGAAACCGAATCAGGAGGACGGATCCACACCTCGACGATAACGGTGGCCATCATGCCGGAAGTCGGCGAGGTAGAGGTTGATGTCGATCTTAACGACTGCAAGTTTGATGTGTTCCGCTCTTCGGGAAACGGCGGCCAGAGCGTCAATACCACGGATTCGGCGGTACGGCTCACCCATATTCCGACGGGCATCGTGATATCCTGCCAGGATGAAAAGAGCCAGCTTAAAAATAAGGATAAGGCTTTAAAGGTCCTGCGGGCGAAGCTCTATGAGATCGAACAGGAAAAACAGCATGATGCCGAAACCCAGTTACGCCGCAGCCAGGTCGGGACAGGCGACCGTTCGGAGAAGATCAGGACTTATAATTTTCCGCAGGGGCGGGTTACCGACCATCGGATCAAGCTGACCCTCCATCGGCTCGAAGCGGTCATGAACGGAGACTTAGAAGAGATTATCGATAGTCTCATAGCTGCCGACCAGGCGGCCAAGCTGAGCCGGCTGGCATAAATTATCTTCAGGGTTCATTATTTAAATAAATATGTAAATTATTTTCTTTACCCCTTTCATTTTATCTTGTTGTATTGTATTATATATTTGTCTGTTTTTATTAGCCAGATACCAGCGTCGCAATCCTAGCGTGCCGAACACGTCAGGTAACAGGCTGTTGTAATACATCAGTAAGAAGACATGATCGGGGAAGAAGCGAGGAAGGAGGAGAAAGGCAAGATGACATTAAACGAAGTGGCTTCCGTAATTGATTTGGATCTGAAGCGTACGTTTTCTTTGTTTATGGGTAAAGAAGAAATGTATGTAAAGTATTTAAAGAAGTTCCCGGAAAACGCCGAGCGGATTATGGCTGAACTGGCGACGGCGGTTCGGAATAATGACCATAAGGGAATTGAGGCCGGTGCCCATGGGCTTAAAGGGGTGTCAGCCAATCTGGGCATTCAGAAAGTTACTGAGATAAGCACGGCGCTTATGTTGGATATCAGGGAAAATACTTATGATAATATCGGACGGGATTATGAGCAGTTACAAGAACAAGTGAGATTAGCGGTAGAGTATATAGGAAAACTGGATTAATTGGTATAAAGTAGCATAGGAAAGTATAAGAAAGTATAAAAGGGATATTTGCCGGCCGGCCTGATGATTCGGGTCCGGCTGTTTTTATTGGGCGTAATTACACATTTAATATTACTATTCAGTTTTGAGTTATATCCAAAACATATATACAGTTATTATTCACTGTTGTGTTGAGAGTAAAAAACGCGCTATTTGTCAAAAGCTCCCATTGGCAACCATATGACCTGACGCATATATTGTAGGGAGGCATAAATGAAGGGGGAGTTCACAGGCGTATGGCGGAAAACGGCAAGCTGGAAGCCCTGCTGAATCTGGCCCTAGCGGTCGATGAAGAGGAACGGAGAAAATCAGAGGTACTAGGGGTGGGCTATGATCCTGCGGACGGCACATGGGAACTGATCGTAAAATATAACGGCGATATCGGCAGGCTCCGGGAATCAGGTATCCAGGTAGAAGAGCTGATCGCCGGATACGCGATTGTCAGGCTGAAGGAAGAGCTGATCGCGGCCTTTACGGATCTTGATGAGGTCGAATATGTCGAAAAGCCTAAGCGGCTTTATTTTGATACCTTAGAAGGACGGCGGGCATCCTGTGTCATTTCGCTTGCCATCAATCCTCCCAATCTCCGGGGAAACGGGACATTAATTGCGGTAATAGACAGCGGCCTAGATTATCAGGGAACGGAGTTCAGGAAGGCGGATGGCAGCAGCCGAATCCTATATCTGTGGGATCAGACCTTGACGGCGGATAATGTTAACCGCCAGACCCCTCCGGAAAGCCCTTTTGCCGGCGCCGCCGCGCCGCCGCAAGGCTTTCAGACCGGGGTAGAGTTTAATAAGCTGATGATTGATGTGGCGCTGCAAGCGTCCACGGCAGAAGAGACGTTTCAGATTGTGCCCAGCCGTGATATTTCCGGCCACGGCACGGCAGTTACGGCCATCGCGGCTGCTTCCGGGCTTTTAAATGAAGGAAGATACTTGGGCATGGCACCGGAGAGCAGCCTAATTATCGTGAAACTGGGTTCGCCGGATCCCGATTCCTTTCCACGGACTACGGAAATGATGCGGGCGCTTACTTATGTAGTCAATAAGGCTGTCGGCCTAGGGATGCCGGTAGCCATTAATTTAAGCTTTGGCAACACCTATGGGCCACATGACGGGACTTCGATCCTGGAGCGGTTTATGGACAATATATCCGAGATAGGCAGGAATGTAATCTGTGTGGGAACCGGAAATGAAGGAGCAGCAGGCGGGCATCTGTCGGGAAAGTTCGGCCGCGTGAAGGACGGCGGCAGCCAGCAGAGCAGAAGGATAGAGTTAAACATCGCCCCCTACCAGCAGAGTTTCAGTGTCCAGCTCTGGAAGGAGTACAGTGACCGGTTTGCGGTCGAGCTCACCGCGCCTTCCGGCCGGCAGGAATCAGTCGATACGATGATACCGGGCAAGAAGACAGTGAGCATCGGCACGACAAAGATATTGATTTATGTCGGCGAGCCCAGTCCCTATTCGATTAACCAGGAGATTTATTTTGACTATGTCCCAGATGGCAGTTATGTCGATGAGGGAATATGGACATTTACGCTCACGCCGGTCAGGACGGTAAACGGGAATTATGACTTCTACCTGCCAAGCAGCGGAGTATTGAATGCCGGCACCGGCTTTTTCACGCCGACACCGGAAAAGACGCTGACGATACCATCGACGGCCGAGAAGGTGATTTCAGTGGCAGCCTATGACGTGGTGTATGAGTCTTACGCCGATTTTTCCGGCCGGGGCTATGTTTTACAGAGCCTTACCGACCCGCGTGTGGCGGGCGGGAGCATCAAGCCGGATCTCGCGGCACCTGGGGTGAACATCAGCACCGTCCTGCCGGGTAACCGACCTGAGATTGTCAGCGGGACGTCATATGCGACGCCGTTCGTGACCGGAGCGGCGGCACTATTGATGGAATGGGGGATCGTGAAGGGGAATGACAGTTTTTTGTATGGGGAGAAGGTGAAAGCGTATCTGCGGAATGGAGCCAGAGAGTTAAGGGGAGAACGGGAATATCCGAATGAGAGAGTCGGTTACGGCGCGTTGTGTGTGGAGGGGGCGTTGCCGGAGTGAGAGAAAATATTATCATTTCAATAAGCAAAAAAGTGAAAAGTTAAAATAAAAAGAATTATTGTTGAAGTTTTGTTTGATTTTAATTATGATATGAGGAAATTCTTTCATTGGAGTTTACAGCGTTGTGCTGATGCACCGGAAACCTCCATTTGCTAATAACACTATGTATACCGCTCACAACATTTGGTGAAAATATTGCCAAACTTATTTGATAACAAAGAATTAATGTGTTACAATTAAGCAAAGATGATGATATTACATATTCTACATTTATACAGAAGATTTTTGCAAGATTTTTATGTGCCGATAATTTTAAATACTTGAGACAAAATAGAAGCTACAGAAGGTTTTTGAAGATTATAGATAGTTTTACAATATGAAAAATAGAATTTATTTTTCATTAAAACAAATATATAGCAATTATTTAAATTAAAAGGTATTAATTGAACGGAGCATATTTATGAATATTTTAGTTATTGGTGGAACACGGTATATGGGTGTTCACTTGGTTAAACATTTATTGTCAGATGGTCATAAAGTTACAATTGCAACTCGCGGTCAAGCCATAGATAATTTTGGTATCAATGTTAGTAGGATTTTTTTGGATCGAACAAATCCTGAAAGTTTATATAACGCTTTGAATGATAAAAATTTTGATATTGCATATGATAGTTTGGCTTATAGTTCAAATGACATAAAATATTTATTGGAAGTCTTGAAATGCAATAAATATATTGAAGTATCAACGATGTCAGTTTACCCAAAGCCAAAAAAACAATTAGTAGAAGGTGATTTCAAACCGGAATCTTACGAGCTTAAATGGTGTTCACGAAACGATTATCCATATGACGAAACAAAACGTCAGGCAGAGTGTGCCTTGTTTCAGGTTTATAACGATATTTCTGCCGTGGCGATAAGATTTCCATTTGTAATAGGGGAAGATGACTATACAAAGAGATTATATTTTTATGTTGAACATATTGTCAATTCAATTCCTATGTATATAGATAATTTGAAAGAAAAAATGACTTTTATCCAATCCAAGGAAGCTGGTAAATTTCTTGCATGGATGGCAAATAATGATTTTTTTGGTTATATAAATGCTGCAAGTAATGGAAGTGTTTCATTATATGATATTATTAGTTACATTGAAAATAAAACGAATATGAAAGCTGTCCTTTCGGATACTGGGGACAAAGCCCCATATAATGAAACGCTCGAATTTAGTATGGATTTAAGTAAATCAGAAGAAATAGGATTCAGATTTTCTAAATTGGATACATGGCTATATAATTTGCTTGATTTATATATCAATAATGCTATTGAATGTACATAAAATTGTGAAGTTGGTGAAGCAGTAATAATACCATTAGAAATAAATTGCTATTGCCAATAGATCCAGTTTTGTGTAAATGGAATGAAAGTTTATTATAACATAAATTAGGTAATGCTGAGGGGCATCTTACGCTTGCTACGGCTTATATGATAAACGATAGGTCAGAAGTCTGTCGTTTTTCGTTCAACAATGGCCCCAAGGGTATAAATCATTGGGGGGGTTCAAAAGGTAATCGTGCTCCTATGGTCTTTGGGGCACATACCCCGGTTTATTCAGTTAACGATGAAGTGGCTACAAATGCGACAATGGAAGATAGAAGGGCAGCTTTAGCTGATTTCATTAATTATGCTTTGACAAAACCTGATGTGAGAATTGTTAGTATGAAGGAACTCCTAGACTGGCTTCGTAACCCTGTGGCATTGGAGACAAACAATTGATATGCCCCACAATATATCTCCTGAAAATTGGAATCCTAGTCAGCTTTTGCCCAGAATACAAGGAAGTTACATAGATAATTTGGAAACATTTGGCTAAAGGACCTTCAAGAACATCAGGTCAGAGGTTTGTGAGACGTATAATTATCTAAAGCAGGTAAATATTTGTTGGGATGAAAGATATTTTAGTCAAATTACCTATAAAAAATTATATTAGAATAAATAAAAAACTGGTACAAGAATTGTCATTAATTTCACTCGTACTTCACACCCAATTGTCATTACCTTCACACGCACCCAACGAAAGAATCAGGGTTACGGCAATTTTAACTGAAAAAAGTTGAAAATTTAATGTCATTAACTTGACACGTGAGGGATATGGGGGCTTGTGTGTGGAGGATTCGATACCAGATTAGTACAAAGCCGATAAGTGCAGGTGGAATCGGCAATCTTGGTCTGTGAAAATGTAGGATCTTTCAAAAGACTGGTTACCACCTTGGTTAGTAGCTTGTTTAGTTTTACTAACTAAGACAATATGTAGTGACCCCGCATTTATAAGACGTGGATTTACCCAAAAACTGTCAATACTGCTTCTGGTGGAGTCGGCACAAAGTTTTACTAGGGCATGACAGGCCATAAATCAGCGGAGCTAAAGCGAAGGCAGAAAGGGAATACGCCGGCGGTGATAGCCTATGCGGGCAAGGCGAACGAGCGGCTGCGGCGGAAATTCTACCATATGACGTTAACATGTTAGAATGGTTTGTCAACAGGTCCAATTTTTAACAGTCTCTAATCATCAAATATGTCCATGACCTCAAATCCCTCATCGTTGATTGCATCACATAATTCATCCTCCGTTAATGCGCCACGTTCATAATCCACAATGATAGATTCTTCTTCCAAGTTAAGCGTTACTTTATTGACACCGCTGATACCTTCCAGAATATGGGAAATGACATTACCCATTCGCAGATTATCCATGTCTTCAATAACAATAACCTTTTTCATTTTTATATCCATTCCTTTCGCTTTACTCATGTTACAAAATAGCATAAAATGCAAGTAGTGCCTTTAATATTTATTAGTAACAGTCCGTGGGGATACCCGGTACAATATTAGTGTTCTCCCTTCATTTATCTTCGGAACATTTGGTTTGTAAAGGAGTTCCTATGGGCCTGAAAAATGTGTATAGCACTTGTTGTGGTATTGATGTTCATAACATTACTGCCGTTGTCTAAATTGCTTCCACTCATAAGAACGATGGACGATAGTATTTATTATAGTGATTCTTTATATATGCAATAATACTTTATTATCATTATTTTTATATATTGGCAGTTTGCGGATAAAACCGAGTTTTTTATAAATAGAGGTCAATCCGCCTTGTCTATTCAATCAATCAATGAATCCACATATCTAACGACATCGTCTAACGTCTGAAATGTATGAACGTCTTCATCGTAAATCGTTACTTCATAGCGATTTTCAATCTCGATCATGAGCTTAGCAACATCAATTGGTTCAATATCATATTCCTGTGTCAACGGTGTTCTGCCACTTAAATCTTTTTCGGGGGTACTTATGATCTCACTTAACAGAGTAATAATAATATCCAATGTCATTCTGTAATACCTCCTTGAATCAACGGACTTTTCTCCCCGGTATAAAAAAGGTTCAGCCGGTGTAAGGCGCGAGTGCTGGCGATGTAAAGCAGTTTCATATCATCGGCGGTATGATAATGGCTAATATCAACACCATAAACCAGGACAGAATCAAACTCCAAGCCTTTTGACATAGTAATGGGAATAATAAAGACTCCGGCAGTATTTAAATTATCGCCCGAATGTATCAAATGGATCGTGAGCTTATCTTTCAAGCGACCATGAAGGATTTCGGATTCCTGTGCATTCTTACATATAATCCCGATGGATTGGTAGCCTTTGTTTTGGCTATAAAGGGCTTCTGCTATAATTTTTTTGTCCAGCGAATCAAGGTCGGGTGCTTCGACAATCTGTGGCGGGTCACCGCTACGGTTAAAGCTTTCAAATGGGGTATCGCTGTCCAAAAACTGCATACTGAATGTAAGGATTTCTTTCGTACATCTAAAGCTTTTGTTCATAATCATCAGACAAGATTTGGCGGGATTCAAGATCGCGGTGATTTTTTCATATAGGTTCATGTTTTCCTGTTTTTCAATTGTTTGGTTAATATCACCAAGGACGGTATACCGTGCGTTAGAGAATAGCCTTTTCATTATATTAAAATGGAGACTATAGTAATCCTGTGCTTCGTCTACTACGATCTGCCGAACCTGTCCATAAGTATCATTTGTGCCAATCAATAGCTGCAGGTAGGCTGCCGCCAAGGCATCCTCGTTTTGCATGACAGAATCTGTAAGATGTTGCTGTGAGTAGAACAGAATTTCATCTATACTATCTGGCAAATTGATGCCTTCTGAAAGTGAAAACAACAGATTTTCTGTGCTGATCAATTTTTTATAGAGGGCAATACTGTCAGGCTTGGTAAAACTGTCTACCAGATGAGCAAGACAGGTACTTTCCCTTATTGACAGCTCTCTTGCATATTCCTCCCAATCAAAAGGATGATTTGTATCGTTCATGGCAAGTCGCTGTAGCTTGGCAATCCGATCCTTACGCAAATTATGGATTTTCTTAAAAATATGCTTCCGAAGATGCTCCAGTTTCGACACTAAGCTCATTTTGCTATCCATTTGCAGCAAATAATCCTTCAAATACTGTCCGGTAAAAACGGTTCTTTCATCATATATAATGTCCGTAAAGCCGATATGTGAATCAGGGAGGCTGTCGGCATACCTGTTTAGTATTTTGCAAAAGTCTTGGGACATTTTAAAGACCAGCGATTGTTTTTGCAGTTCTTTTTCAGATGGGTCAGTACAGGAAATCAACGATTCCGTTTGTTCGTATCGAGACTTAAATATTGTTTTTTCTTTCAGGCTGGTGCTTATTAAATCGTCAATCACAATCGACTTTACTTCATCCTCCCCCAGTTCCGGTAACACATTGGAAATATATTGCTCAAATAGCGTGTTGGGAGACAGAATGATAATGTCGGATGACTGTAAACGGTTTGAAAGACCTTGGTACTTCAAATAAGCCACACGGTGTAAGGCGATAGAAGTCTTGCCGCTTCCTGCGATTCCTTGAACCATTAGTAAGTCATGAGTCATATCACGGATAGCGATATCCTGATCTTTCTGGATGGTTTCGACAATGGTTTTCATTTTGTTATTAGTATTTCCCGATAGCATTTTGCGTAAAAATTCGTCTGCAATCTGAACATCGGCATCAAAATAATATTCAAAGACTCCTTTTTTAATTTCATATTGCCGTTTCAGTGCAATATCTCCGGCAACACGACCGTCCGGTGTGTCATAATAAGCAATTCCGGTTTCAAAACGATAAAACAAACTGGAGATAGGAGAACGCCAATCGAAAATATGGATTGTTTTTTCTGTACCGGAAGACAGCATACCTCTGCCAATATAAATTTTTTCATATTCTTCGTTGCCTTCCTCACAAAAATCAATCCGGGCAAAGTAGGCCGAAGATAGTAACCGCTCAAGCAACTGAATCTTTTTTACGCTGGATTCTACGGCCTTGGTACCAATGGCAAGCGGCTGATAATATTGGCTTAACTGAACGGCATTGTCAAAGTCATCGGCGGAATGGGGGGCGTTTTCCCACATATCCTTATTTGTCTCGGCTAAGTCTTGGATGCTTTTACCCTTATCTTTTTCAGCATCTGTCAACTGCTCGTGAATGATACTGATAATCATATTGTAATGGATTAGTTCAATATTAAATTCCTGTTCATAGTTTTCCAAGTAAACACCTCGTCTTTGATGGGCATTTAGTTTAGATTCATCGTGAATCAGCCTCCGCTCAAAAGATATTTTAAGATTTCCCCCTTAGCTTATACCTTGAAAGAACTTTTGTCAACAATGTTATATTATTATATAACGAAATTATAAATTCGGCCCATTGTCAATCAACATGATATTTGCAAGGATACGTCATTGCGGCTTAGAACAGGACACCTTTGAGATAAAATTTACAAAAACATATAAAAAGATGAAATTAGAATTTATAGTAATATAATAATTAGATTATAATCGCGTATTTATCCAGCATTTGTATATTAGCAACATAATGTATTATTATATATTATGTTGCTAATATTAATTGACAATTAATTAATACTAGTATATAATTTATAATTACAAATTACATATTACGACACGAAATGTTAATTAAACTGAAATTTCTAGCTTAAGTGCAATTAGAAACTTTATCCAAAAAGGCAGATTTCTAAAATAGATTTATAAAGCAAACGCTTAGATGAGAGATAATGAAAGGAAAAGAGAAGTATGGTTGCATATTTATTTCCTGGTCAAGGTTCGCAGCACAAAGGTATGGGCAGAGAATTATTTGATGAGTTTGAGGAATTTACGGTAAAGTCAGATCAGATACTGGGATATTCTATAAAAAAATTATGCCTAGAAGATCCGGACGATCAACTTAATCAGACACAATATACCCAGCCGGCATTATACATAGTCAATGCTTTGAATTATTTGAAAAAGCTTAATGAGACTGGTATTGAGCCGGATTTCGTCGCCGGACACAGCTTAGGAGAATATGATGCCCTCTTTGCGGCAGGTGTTTTTGACTTTGAAACGGGAGTCAAGCTCGTGAAAAGAAGGGGTGAGTTGATGGGAAAGGCTTATGGTGGCGCTATGGCCGCTGTTATGGGCTTACGGGAAGAGACCGTCAGAAAAATAATTGTAGAGAATGAGTTGTTGGAATTGGATGTGGCAAATTCGAACACCCCTACCCAGATTGTTATTTCTGGTCCTCAAGCAATGATAGATTTGGCAAAGCCGATATTTGAGGCGGAGGCACGGTCATACGTGGTTCTTAAAGTGAGTGGTGCATTTCATTCCAGATATATGGAGGGCGCAAAACTTGAATTTATGGAATATGCCCGCCGGTTTGAGTATAAAGATATCAAGCTGCCGGTAATTTCAAATGTTTATGCCAGACCCTACAAACAGACATATCTGATTGCGACACTGGCGGAGCAGATAACAAATTCGGTTAAATGGACAGAAAGCATAAGATATCTGATGGGAAGAGGCGTAAAAGAATTTATCCAGATTGGCCCTGGAAATGTGATCAACGGATTAGTTAAAGCGATAAAAAGAGATGCCGAGCCGTTGCTGTCTTCCGATGCGGCTAAAGTTGATAATCGAACCCAATCTTTTTGTGTTATGGCAGAATCGCTTGGGAGTACGGAATTTAAGAAGGATTACGGGATAAAATATGCCTATTTGCTTGGTGCCATGTACAAAGGAGTTGCCTCCAAAGAATTGGTTGTTCGCGCTGGAAAGGCAGGTTTGATGGGATTTTTGGGTTCGGGCGGATTAGACTTGGAGTCCATAGAAGAGGCAATAAAATACATCCAAAAGGAAATGAAGGGCATGGGGGCTTATGGGGTTAATTTCCTTCATAACTTCAACAAGCCACAGGAGGAAGAAAGACTTGCCGACATTTTTTTAAGATACGGTGTGAGGAATATTGAAGCTTCGGCATTTATAACGGTGACTCCGGCACTGGTAAGATATAGGTTAAAAGGATTGAGAAGGGATTTGTCAGGGAGGATCGTTTCGGACAATAAAATAATTGCCAAGGTATCAAGACCTGAAGTGGCCGAAAACTTTTTAAGTCCGGCACCGGGACGTATTGTTGATAAATTATTGGCAGACAATCTGATTAGCCAGCAGGAAGCATTATTAGCCAAAACGTTCCCGATGGCTGATGATTTATGTGTCGAGACTGATTCCGGAGGTCATACAGACGGTGGAGTGGCATATGTGTTAATGCCGGCAATGTTAAAATTAAGGGACGATATGATGAAGAAATATAAATATGACAAAAAGGTAAGAGTTGGTGCGGCAGGGGGGATAGGAACTCCTTCAGCGGTAGCGGCCGCTTTTCTTTTAGGGGCGGATTTTGTGATGACTGGATCAGTCAATCAATGTACGGTTGAAGCCGGCACGAGCAGTGCGGTTAAGGATCTGCTTCAACAGATCAATGTTCAGGATACCGCCTATGCACCGGCGGGAGATATGTTTGAGATAGGTGCAAAAATCCAGGTACTGAAAAGAGGGTTGTTTTTTCCTATCAGGGCAGCTAGGCTCTTTGATTTATATCAACATCATAATTCCTTAGATGAAATAGATGATAACACCAGAACCCAACTTCAACAAAAGTATTTTAAAAGAAGTTTTGACGATGTATACAAAGAGGTAAAAGCATATTATGGCTCCGAAGAAATTGAAAAAGCAGAGAAAAACCCAAAGCATAAGATGGCTTTGATATTCAGATGGTATTTTGGGCATTCAACTATGCTTGCATTAAACGGAAGCATGGAAAACAAAGTTGATTATCAGGTACATTGCGGACCGGCGTTAGGGGCTTTTAACCAGTTGGTTAAGGGAACAGCTCTTGAAAATTGGACAAACAGACACGTTGATGAAATAGGAATCATGCTGATGTCTGAAGCGGCAGAATATTACAATAAACGTATTTTAGAACTGGCCGGAGCCGTATAGGCAGCGCCTTGCGCTGCCGGGGCAGGTGTATCATTAGAAAGGAAATGAGCAGATGGAAGAAATCAGGGTGGGAATAGAAGCGCTAAATCTATACGGCGGATCGGCTTTCATAGATGTAAAAACATTATTTGAAGCCAGAGAGCTCAAGCTTGAACGCTTTGACAATCTGATGATGGTGAACAAGGCCGTAGGCATTCCTTGTGAAGACCCTGTCACAAATGGGGTAAACGCTGCCAAGCCTATCATTGACCGGTTAAGTGAGGAGTCGAAGAGGCAGATAGAAGTAGTTATTACTTCTTCAGAATCAGGTATTGATTTTGGAAAATCCATCAGTACATACATTCATGACTATTTGGGGCTGACCAGAAACTGTCGGCTTTTTGAGATAAAGCAAGCGTGCTATGGGGGAACGGCGGCGCTGCAAATGGCTTGCAGTTATGTTGTCGCCCATCGTGAGTATAATCCTAAGGTGCTTGTAGTCGCGACAGACGTTTCGCGATCGGCAGCAGCGGTTACCTATGCCGAACCTTCACAAGGAACTGGGGCGGTGGCGTTTTTGGTAGGAACTGCCCCCAATGTTCTGGAGATGGATTTTGGAGCAATGGGAATGTATAGCTATGAAGTAATGGATACTTGCCGACCTTCTGTTGATGTGGAAACAGGGGATCCCGATTTATCGCTGTTATCTTATCTTGACTGTCTTGAAAATAGTTTTAAGGCCTATGCTGACAGGGTTGAAGAAGTAGAGTTTGGGAACACTTTTGAGTATTTAGCCTTTCATGCCCCTTTTGCCGGGATGGTTAAAGGGGCTCATAGAAAGATGATGAGAAAACTATATCGGCTTGATGCCCGGCAGATAGAGGAGGATTTCCAAAGCAGGGTAATGCCTTCATTGATGTACAGTATGCAGGTAGGTAACTTATATTCGGCGTCTTTATATATGGCTTTGGCCAGTTTGATTAATAACACCGATGATAAACAAATAAAACGGATCGGACTTTTTTCTTATGGCTCAGGCTGTTCTTCGGAGTTTTTTAGCGGTTTGGCAGTACCTGGGTCAAAAGAGATTCTTGCGGCTATGAATATTCAGCAAAGGCTAAATCTAAGATATAAATTAAGTATGGAAGAGTATGAAAAGCTATTGAATTTAAATGGCAAATGGGGATTTGGCGTCAATGATAAAGATTCGGACCTATCGCAATACTCATTTGTTTATGATCATTTTTTCAAGGGAAAAAAGATACTGTTTTTAAAGGGAATCAAAGATTACCATAGGGAATATGCATGGAGTTAAGCTTTGTCACATCTGGATGATCACCCAGGAAGGCTTGAAGCAGAATAGAAAAGAGGCAGCAATGGGCAGTGTAATAAAGTTAGTTCAACAAGGTGAAATAGGGATTGTAATTCTGGAGGACAGAGAATATAAAAATACATTTTCCAAAACGTTTGTAAAGGAACTGAAAGAGACTTTTGGTGAGATTTCCAATAATATGAAGCTGAAGGTCGTGTTAGTGCATGGTTATGACAATTATTTTTGTTGCGGCGGCACAAAGGAGGAATTGGTTGAACTGAGCAAAAGCATAACGAATGGAACAGGCGAGGTCGCGCTTGCAGAGTTGGATTTCTTTGATTTATTCATAAGATGTGAATTACCCGTTATAGCGGCTATGCAAGGGCATGCAATGGGAGGAGGTTTATCGCTTGGCTGTTTTGCTGATGTTATCGTGCTGGGCGAGGAATGTGTCTATAATGCCGTATTTATGAAGTATGGTTTTACCCCTGGGATGGGAGCGACCTATATTATTCCAAGAAAATTAGGAGAAGCACTCGGCAACGAAATGCTGTTTACGGCTCAAAATTACTACGGCAGTGACTTAAAGGAAAGAGGTGCGCCGGTTAAAATTGTTAAAAAGCAAGAAGTGATTGAAGTCGCGTTAAGCATCGCAAGAGAGTTGGCGGAAAGACCGCGGCTGTCTTTAGAGGTTTTGAAGGAGCATTTAAACAGGCAAATAAAAAAGGAACTGAAAGATGTTGTGGCAAGGGAAAATGCAATGCACAGGATCACGTTTACACAACCGGAAGTACAAAATAAAATTGAAGAATTATTCGGAAATTAAACGATTTCCGCAGGAGAATTTATGGATTCAATTTATGAAAAGGTAGGAAGAACAGCTTTTGTAATAGCTGAATGGCGGACTGAAGAAAGTGAAAGTGCCGACCCATTGTTCATTGACCATCTTGCCAATATTTTTCTGAATAATGAAACACATCAGGTTGCTTTGTCTATCGCAAAGACCTCCCCATCCACAAAATTTCTGGTTAGGTATCGGACAAGATATTTTGATGATGCCGTTCTGGACAGAATACATCAGGGAACAAAGCAGTTTTTGATTTTGGGTTCCGGACTGGATACCAGACCAATGCGATTTGGAACTGATGGTGTTAAGTTTTATGAAGTTGAACAACAGCATGTGCTTGATTTTAAAGCATGGCAGTTAAAAAAATTTGGATACCGACAAAACAGTGTTTTTGTGCCATGCGATTATACGGATGTGGATTTTATTTTATTGTTAAATGAAAAAGGGTTTGACCCTGAGCGAGAAACATTTGTTTTATGGGAAGGAAATATTTTCTATTTAACATATGAGAATATTTGCCATACTCTTGAAAGTCTTAACCTTGGTATTGAAAAATATGAGATTGCTTTTGATTATCTCTCGCAAAAATTAATTACAAGTTCTACGGGATTTAAAAAAAGCCAGAGTCTTTTAGATGGGTTCAGCAGCATTGGAGCACCATGGAATACCGGGTTTGATGATATTGCTGAATTAGCTGGCCAGGTAGGGATGACAGTTAGTGATAATTTCCTTATTGCTGATTATGCTAATAATCTGAATAGAGAATTTCAGGTTGATTTACGTCTGTTTGATGATTATTCAATCAGTATTTTAAATAAAACATAAATAGTATTCGAGGTGATAGATATGAAAGAAGTTATTCTGGTAATGGCAAGAAGAGATGATCTTTTTATTCAGATGACTGCTGAAAATAAAAGCCGGAGCAGTGAAAAAAAGATATTTGTTATGGTCAAGCCCGGAGAAGTTTACAACCGGCTGGGCGAGTTTGTATATCAGATCAATCGGCATGAAAAGGAAGATTATCGGAAACTGCTTTCAGAATTGAATAAGAAGGTTGGCAATGTGAAACATATTATTCATCTATGGAATTATGAAAGCAGAAATCTTGATTATGTCAGTCATGGTGATGTAAAAAGGTTCCTTGAGTCATTAAAGAGAAATAATAACCTGGGAATGCAGTCTATTGATTTTTTAACGGAAGCTATGACCATGCTGCAATATGGGAGCGGGACATGTATTTATTATTTTCATCATGGGACTGGAATCACCTTACAGCCTCAGAATATAATGATTCAAAACTGGTATTCATGCCTGCCTGAAAAACAGTCGCAGTTTTTGTTCTGTTCTGTCAATCTCCCAGAGCAATTAACGGATATAAACCGGACGGCCAAGTTGATTCTAAATGAGCTTTGTTTGAGTAAAGAAAAAAACCCAGAAATTGTCCAATATGATGAAAATGACGGCAGAAACCACTTTCTGCCAGATCACGCAGGCAGTGATAAGAACGAAGTAATAATGAGATCAAACGGTGTTTATCTTGTGATCAATAATGAAGAAGACACCGGGTGGAATCTGGCGCTACAAATGCTGGAGAATTATAAATGCCGGATTATAGTAATTGGAAATAATGAAAACACAGAGAATAAATCGCTGGTAGCCGGGAAGGTAGATAAAGGCGAAGAAAGGCTTTTCTATCAGCAGATCAACACGGCCAGTTATGAAGCGGTCAGAAAATTCTATGCAAATATTAAAGAGCAATTTCACCGTATAGATGGAATTATTTACTGTCTGAACAACAACGATGCGGTATCTTATGAGCACAATATCAGCGGAGTGGTGGTGATTGATGATATAACAGCAGAAATCCCTTTAGACTTTTATTTTATTGCCGGAGGCATTGCAAGGCCATTGGGATATGATCATAGGGGAAGTACGACAGATATGCTTCGTTTCAGCAGAGGCTTTACTGTCTTAAGAAACAATCTGGTGCAGCAGGGAAGAAGGTATGGATTAAGCTGTGATTTTCAGTGGAACAAAAGTGATTTATCATCAAATACTGCCTTAATAGATATATTTTCTCGTTTTATAAAGATTAGTGATGATAAGGATGGGGTGAAAGAAGTTGGAAATATGAATTGGGAAGACGCAGCAATAAAGAAAAAACTGCTTGATAAAATGGAGCAGGGCATTTCCAGGCTGATTTCTGAACTACTCAATATTGACGAAACAAAGATTAACCTTGATTTTCCAATAAGTCTGGATTCTTCAAACGGTTTACAATTTGATTCAATTTCACTTACGCAGCTGGCAGAAAAAATCCGCACCAAATACGAAGTAGATATGACGCCGATTATATTTTTTAAGTATAAGAGTCTGGGGGCTCTGGTTGATTATCTTTTTAAAAAACATGGCAGTATATTTGGGGAATATTACAAATGGCAGATTAGTGATGGGGAAAGCGGCATTCCGGCAAAGGCTGGCGCAATCATTCATGAGCCGGCAGAAGTGGATGAAGCTGTGGCTGATTCGAAAGCCAATCACGACAATGATGAAAGGAAAGATATGACGGATAAAGCTCAATGGGAATGGCTTAGTGAAAAACAAGCCGCCCCCCGGTCAGCGTATGAGTATGATAATAAAAACGCAATTGCCATTATTGGTGCCAGCGGTATGTTTCCGGGATCGCCTGATCTTGAACTTTTATGGTTAAATCTAGAAGAAAAGAAAGACCTCATTTCAGAAATCCCGCCTGAACGATGGAATTGGCGAGAATATTACGGGGACCCTCACAAGGAGGTCAACAAAACAAATATTAAGTGGGGGGGCTTTATTAACGGTATTGATCTGTTCGATCCGGATTTTTTTGGCATCTCTCATGAAGAAGCCAGAATTATGGATCCGCAGCAGAGAATCTTTCTTGAAAATGTCTGGCAGACAATTGAGGATGCAGGGTATAGGATATCTGATTTGTCAGGTACCAAGACAGCGGTTCTTGTTGGTGCCGGCGCCTCGGAATATTATGAAATGCTGAAGGCTCAAAACCATAAAATTGAAGAACAGAGTTCAACCGGCAAATCAAATTCCATACTTGCCAACCGGATTTCTTACCTGTTTAACTTCACCGGTCCCAGCGAATCAATTGATGTTGCATGTGCGAGTTCGATAGCGGCCATTCACAAAGCAGCGGAGTATATCCGAACCGGCGAGTGTGAACTGGCGGTCGCCGGCGGAGTACATCTCATTTTAACGCCGGATATGCATATAGCTTTTAACAAGGGCGGGGTTTTATCAGAGGACGGCAAATGCCGGGTATTTGATAAGGATGCTTCCGGTTATGTCAGAAGTGAAGGTGTCGGGACAGTATTACTCAAACCGCTGCAAAAAGCTGTAGCCGATCATGATCATATTTACGCAGTAATCTTAGGCAGTGCCATAAATCATGGAGGCCGATCTAACTCGATGACATCGCCCAGTCCAGATGCTCAGGTGGCAGTATTGGTGAAGGCATACCAAAAGGCCGGTATTAGTCCGGTGACGGTAAATTATATTGAGGCTCACGGTACGGCAACAAGCTTAGGAGATTCCATAGAAATGATGGCACTAGAAAGTGCATTTGAAACCTTAACAGCGGACACGGATTTCGTGCCTCCCATGCCTTATTGTGGAGTAGGTTCGATAAAAGCAAACCTGGGGCATGCGGAAGAAGCTGCTGGCATGGCCGGACTTTTCAAAGTTATTATGGGAATGAAATATGCAAAGATTCCTGCCACTATTCATTTTAAAGAGTTAAACCCTTATATTGATACAGGCTCCAATTCCCTATATATCGTGGATAAAACTATTAACTGGGAGAGGATGCGGGGAAAGAACGGCACCCTGCTGCCCCGCAGGGCGGGTATCAGCGCTTTTGGATTTGGGGGCGTCAATACTCATCTGATACTTGAAGAGTATAAACCCCAAAAGACAGTTGTAGATCAGGATTTGTTTTTGATAGTGCTTTCGGCGCAGAATCAGCCGACAATAAGAAAATATGCCGAAAGACTTTTAGAATATTTAACAAGCAGTCGCAGCCAAGACTGTGCGATGGCAGATATGGCATACACGTTGCAGGCCGGTCGTGAAGAAATGAAAGAACGGCTGGCAATAGTAGTAAAGAGCAAGGATGAATTGATTACAAAATTAAAACGGCACCTTGCCGGTGCTGAGGTTCCCAATCTATACATGGGTGTAGCAAGACCTAAAACAGCACAAAAATTAAGGGAGGGGAATTTCCTTAATAACGGGGATTTTAATCGGGTTGCACAACTTTGGGCAGAAGGAGCCATTATAGATTGGAAACTTATTTACGACGGAAAAATACCAAACCGAATTTCTCTGCCGGGCTACCCCTTTGATAAGAAAAGCTATTGGTTTACTGATGGCAGTTTGTTGACTGAACAGAATGATATGACAGCAGACTACCCTAGAAATAAATGTGTGTTTGAATTAATTGAGGCGCAAGCGGCAGAAAAACCAGATGTGGCAGCGGCAGTTTATGAAAATACGGTACTGACCTATAGTCAGTTAATCGGTAAAGTCAACAAACTGGCAGCTTATCTATACAGTAAGGGAGTGAAAGACGAATCTTACGTAGGTATTTTTCTGGATAGGTCTTTAGATATGCTGGCAGGAATACTCGCTGTTTTAAAGGCGGGCGGAACATATATCCCTCTTGACCCAGTGTTTCCCAGTGACAGAATACGTTACATAATACAGGATGCCGAGCTAAGTTATATCCTTGCCCAATCTCATAATATAAATAAACTGCCCGAATTTTCCGGCCAGTTAATTGTTATTGATAAAGATCAGGAGCAGATAGAAAAAGAGAGCCGTCTTACGATTAATTATATAATGCGGAAAAATAATTCTCATAAGGCGGAGCAGATTGCCTATGTTATATATACATCCGGTTCAACCGGCAATCCTAAAGGCGTCAGGATCTACCATAAAAGCCTTACGAATTTCTTATGTTCCATGGCTTCAGAGCCGGGGCTTGATGAAAATGATTATCTTTTGGCCGTAACAACCTTATGCTTTGATATAGCAGGTCTGGAACTCTATCTGCCTTTGATACGGGGCGGCTGTGTAGAGATTTTACCGGAGGGGGTTGTCAAAGACGGAATAAAGCTGAAAGAAAAAATAGAGCAAAGCAGTGCTACCATTATGCAGGCAACACCTGCCACATGGCAAATGCTATTATCAGCAGGTTGGAGAGGAAAGAAGGGCTTCAAGGTTTTGTGCGGTGGGGAGGCTTTGAGCCAGGAGCTGGCTGACATGCTGACGGGTTATTGTGAAGAAGTATGGAATTTATACGGTCCGACGGAGACTACAATCTGGTCTACGGTTTCCCGACAGAAAAGAGGAGAAAAAGTAAGCATTGGGCATCCGATTGCCAACACTCAGGTTTATATACTGGATGAGAATCAAAAACCCGTTCAGGCGGGTATTTCGGGTGAATTATGTATCGGCGGCGATGGGGTGGCGAAAGGTTATGTAAATAAACCCGACCTTACAATGGAAAAATTCATTCCCGACCCATTTATAAAAGGGCAACGCATATACCGTACAGGCGATCAGGCATATTTTAATGAAAACGGAGAGTTATTTTTTGCTGGTCGTATAGATAATCAGATAAAATTAAGAGGTTACCGTATTGAATTAGAAGAAATAGAAAATGTTATCAGCACCATACCGGAAATTGAAAAGGCGGTCGTAGCGGCACGACAGGAAAAATCAGGACAAATGAACCTGACCGTATTTTATACTTTAAAACAGGGAATTCCTCAGTTAAAACATCAGGATATTATAAATGTTTTGAAGGAACGGCTGCCGGATTACATGATACCCTCAGCTTATATCTTGCTAAAATCCATGCCATTGTCATTAAATCTGAAAATTGACCGGAAAGCCTTATCGCAAATAGATTTGGAAGATATTATACAGCAATATGGGCAGATGGAAGAAGGGCAGCTGCGGACGCTGCTTGTAAAAGACCTGCAACAGGCCGCTGCCCGGATTTTGGTTTTGGAACCGGAGGAAGTTGATACAGAAGCAAAACTGGGTAACCAGGGGTTTAATTCTATATTATTTACGAACTTTGCCGTCGCCATCAATGAAAAATTCGGAACGGCTATGACAGCCGTGCTTTTTTACAAATATACTACCATCTCGGATGTAGCCGGGTATTTACTTGAATACTCTTCGGATAAAGTTCAGCAGGCATATCACTTCCGATCAAAGGCGGAAAGCGGAATTAGTAGGATTGACACCGAAGAAACTGAACCGATTGCAATAATTGGAATGTACGGGATGATGCCTCAGTCATCTGATCTGATTTCTTTCTGGAAGCATCTGATTCAGAACAAGAATTTGGTAACCGAGATTCCGCTTGAAAGATGGGACTATAGAAATTATTATGGCGATCCTCACCGGGAAGAAAACAAAACCAACTCCAAGTGGGGGGGATTTATACCTGATGTGGATTGCTTTGACGCTGAATTCTTTAGGCTTTCCCCAAGAGAATCCGAATTGATGGATCCGCGCCAAAGATTGCTGATTGAGTCAGTATGGAAAACTTTTGCGGATGGGGGATACAAGCCAGAGGACTTTTGGGGTACAAGAACGGGATTGTTTATTGGATCAATCAGTTCCGATTACTGGGATGTTATCAAAGATTCAAATATGCCGGCAGATGGCTACACTCTGTCAGGTCTGGCCAATTCCATTCTGCCGAATCGGATTTCATACCTCTTTAACCTGACAGGTCCCAGTGAAGCTATTGATACGGCCTGTTCCAGTTCTTTGGTGGCTATCGACAGGGCTGTGACGGCTTTGCGGAACGGCGATTGTGAGACGGCTTTGGCCGGCGGTGTAAACTTGATTTTAAGTCCCTATCTGTACCTATCCCTCAGTAAGAACGGCATGCTCAGTTCCGATGGAAAATGCAAGGCTTTTGATCAATCAGCCGATGGCTATGTTCGGGGTGAAGGAGTGGGTACAATCCTTTTAAAGCCCTTAAGCAAGGCGCTGGCCGACCATGATCATGTTTATGCAGTGATCAAGAGTACTGCCGTTAATCATGGGGGAAGATCCAGTTCGTTGACCGCCCCGAATCCTGAAGCACAGTCGGCATTATTGGTTGAGGCTTATTTAAAGGCGGGCATTGACCCGTCTGCCATAACATATATTGAGACTCATGGAACAGGGACAGCGCTTGGGGACCCGATTGAGGTAGAAGCGTTAAAATCAGCTTTTGATACATTATATGAAAGATGGGGCAAAGAAGCTCCCTCGAAACCGTACTGCGGGTTAGGTGCCGTTAAAACCAATATCGGACACTTAGAAGCGGCTGCCGGTATAGCAGGTTTGCTGAAATTGGTGCTTGCCATGCAAGCAGGTGTTATCCCTGCCAATATTAACTTTGATAAGTTAAACCCCTATATTGATTTGGCGGATTCATATTTTTATCTGCCCGTGGAGAACCTTAGATGGGAAAGACATGTCAATGATCTCAAGCAAGAAATGCCCCGATGTGCCGGTGTCAGCTCTTTCGGTTTCGGAGGTGCTAATGCCCATATAGTTATAGAGGAGTTTATTACGGATCAGGAAGCGGTTAGCGGTGAAGCAAATATCATTGTCTTTTCCGCCGAAGACAGGGATAAGCTGCTTGAATATGCCAAGCTGCTTTACAAATACACAGAAGGTTTGGAAAATGATCAGACAGGCCTATATCAGGCGACGTTGGACGAAATTGCCTATACCCTTCAAACCGGAAGAGATGCGATGGAAGAAAGAGCGGCTTTGATAGTGGGCAGTTTACCCGAACTAAAGGAAAAGCTGGTTGCTTTTATCAAGGAGACTTCAGCAGTAGGCGTATACCGTGGAAATATTAGCAAAACGCAAGACATGCTCAGTGATGTTTTTAATGGAAATGCCGGAGACGGGTACTTCAAGGCTTTGATCAAAGGCAGGGAATTGAATAAGCTAGCCCAGCTTTGGGTCTCAGGAGTGGAAATAGACTGGACGGGCTTATATTCAGCCCGGCTGCCTAAAAAAGTTCCGCTTCCGAGCCGCCCGTTTTCCCTCAAACGGTATTGGATATCAGGTAAGGATAAAAAAAATATTTTTAAGACGGGGCCGGCAACTGCTGCCTTATCTGCCTTAATTGACAGTAATGAATCAAATATATTTGAGCTGTGCTATAAAAAAGGATTAAGTGCGGAAGATCTGTTTATCAGAGACCATGTCGTTATGGAAAACAAAATAGTACCGGCAGTGGTGTATTTGGAAATGGCCAGAATGGCCGGTAAGCTTGCCAATCATAGCGCAACCGTCACAAAGCTGAAAAATCTGGTATGGTTAAGGCAGTTGGAAGTCAGTGATTCCGGCAGGGATGTTTTTATTAAACTATACCCAAAAGATGACGCGGTAGCATTCAATTTCATTTCCAAGGATAATGTCGGAGAAAATGTCGTACACGCCCAAGGCAATATAGTATATGGCGTCGGGAATGTTGGTGCTGAAGAGGAATATGCCGATATTGACACAATCAAGAAAAGATGCCCCCAGTTAAGGGAACATGATGAATTATACAGGCAGTTTAATGAATTAGGGTATCATTATGGGCCTGTTTTTAAGCCGATCAGCAGACTGCATTATAGTGAGACAGAGGCTTTGGCACTGATTGAGCTTCCCCAGGTCTGTGAGGAGGACTTTAACCGTTTCCTCCTCCACCCATCCATCATGGAAGGGGTATTACAGACATTGTCAGGCCTGCTTTTTAAGAAAGACCGATCATCGAATATTGCTTTCTTGCCTTTTTCTTTAGGTGAGGTGGAGATAATCCGCCCCTTAGCGCCAATCTGCTATTCTCATATTATTGTTGGGGACGGCGGGCTAAAACCCAGCCATAGCACCAGGTATAGCATTACTCTGACCGATACGAACGGATTGGTTTTGGCAAAGCTAAAGGACTATTCGATCAGACCGGTCCAAGACAGTACTGAAAACCGGGCCAGAAATCGTGTTTCAATGATTCCCGATCCGGTATTCTATTACCCGGAATTAAAAAACATAGAACTAGACGGTCTGACAAAAGGAAATGAAGGATCTTTGCTGGTTTTTGATTATGATGAGTGTTTTATGAAGAAAATGCAGAAAAAAATAGCGGGAGAGAATCCGCCAATGATAAAGCTTATCAGGAAAGGAGACTGTTTCAGGAAAGCAGATACCGGTATATACGAAATCAACCCGTCTGAGTATAGTGATTATCAAAGATTGGCAGCAGCCTTAAAAGCTGAGAACTTTATTCCTTCCGGGATAATCCATAGATGGTCGCAGGGAGATTTTTGTTATGAAGCGGATGTTTTGGATTCTCAGCTTTTATATGGCGCATATTCCCTGTTCTATCTATGCAAGTCAATGGCAGAACAAAAGATAGAAAGGGAAACCCCGATCTTATATCTTTTCCAGTCTGAAGCGGTTGGCGCCCAGCCTTTGTTTACGGCATTAAAGAGTATGAGCAGGGCAATTAGGTCGGAGAATCCCAAGCTGAACTGTAGAGTGATCGAGATTAAACAAGGCAGAGGAATTGACCCCGATCTGAGTTTAGAGGATTTATCCATGACAGTTCTGTCTGAGCTTGCGCATAACGGCAATGAAGAATATGTGACTTATCAAGACGGAAAGCGCTTCGTGGAACGCTTTATGGAAGTTAAACCCGTATTATTAACCGGTCAGCAGTCATTGTTAAGAGAAAACGGTGTCTATCTGATTACAGGAGGCCTAGGTGGCTTGGGCACTATCCTTGCTGAGTATCTGGCCCAAAAATATAAAGCCAGGATAGTTCTGGCCGGCCGGTCTGAGTCAGTGAGCGGTCAGGAGACGACCTTGAAAAGAATAAAGGAATACGGCGGGGAAGCCGTTTATATTAGAGCTGATGCCGGCAGGTTTGAAGAGGTTTCATTCTTAGCTGAAAAAATCAAGCAGGGCTTTGGCAGATTGAACGGAATCATTCACTGCGCCGGTGAAATCAGGGATATGATTTTATTAAGAAAAGAACTTGAAGACTTCAAGGCTGTTCTAAATGCCAAGGTATTCGGCACGATCTATTTGGATGAGGTATTTCAGTCAGAAGAATTGGATTTTTTCGCTGTTTTCTCTTCGGTATCCTCGGTTTTGGGTACAATTGGGCAAACAGACTATGCCTTTGCCAATGGCTTTATGGATTCATTTTCATCGTACCGTGAATCACTGCGGCAGACGAAAGCGAGAAGCGGAAAGACGCTTGCTATCAATTGGTCCTTCTGGAAAGACGGTGGAATGGCAATCGAGGATGAGATTGAAAAATTTATCACCAATTATTATGGCATCATGCCAATGGAAAGCAGTACTGGCCTGCTTGCCTTTGAGGCCGCATTAAGCAGCAATTTCAATCAACTGCTGGTATTGAAAGCAGATTCCTCTAAAATAAAGAAACATTTATCTAGGATGGAAGAAGAAACGGTAAGGACAGAGTCAGCGTTACAAGCCTCCGGTGCCGGTATCGTGGCAAACGCAAAGGATCTGGTTTTCCAAATAAGAGAAGATATAGTAAAGCTAGTCTCCGAAATATTGAAGATAGAAAGCGGCAAGCTGGACTTGAATAAGGATATCAACGACTATGGTTTTGATTCAATCAGCTTTACCGAACTGGCTAACAAAACCAACGAATTATACCAGTGTGATATGACACCGGCAGTATTTTTTGAACTTGAGGTTCCTACGATAGCTTCTTTTGTAAACCTTTTATATGATAAATATCAAAAACATTTGGTTATCTACTACAGCAATAGCCAGCAAAGGGAGGAGTGGCCCGACCGTGTTTTACGATTGACAGAGGCGGCAAACGGATTCGGGCAGACACGGAAGCTTTGGAAATCAGGAAAAGAGGAAGAATCAGCAGTCAACGGCGAGGTTAACCGTGACCAGCCGGTTGCCGTCATCGGTATTAGCGGAGTAATGCCTCAGGCAGAAGATCTAAATGAATTCTGGGATAATCTGGAGCAGTCAAGGGACCTCATAACAGAGGTTCCGGAAGAGCGCTTTAACTGGAGAGATTATTATGGTGACCCCATGAACGAGGTTAATAAAACTGATTCGAAGTGGGGGGGATTTATGAAAGAGATTGATAAGTTTGACGCCCTGTTCTTTGGTATTTCGCCAAGAGAAGCGGAATTGACGGATCCTCAGCACAGAATATACATGCAGATTGTGTGGCAGGCCATTGAGGATGCCGGTTACCGCGTTTCGGACTTGTCGGGTACAGATACAGGAGTATATGTCGGGATAACAAATCGAGACTATGCTGATGTTCTTGAGAAAAATACAGCGGAGATTAAAACGCAAGGGGTATTTGGAAACATTCATCCGTTTCTGCCTAACCGGATATCATTCCTGCTTAACCTACATGGGCCAAGTGAGCCCATAGATACCCTGTGTTCAAGTTCATTGGTTGCGATTCATCGTGCTGTTGAGGATATTAAACATGGAAACTGTGAGATGGCAATTGCCGGTGGTGTCAGTGTAATCACCAGTCCGAGAATGTATATTGCGTTTAGTAATGGAAAGATGTTAAGCAACGACGGTCATTGTAAAACATTTGATCAGAGTGCGAATGGATTTGTAAGGGGAGAAGGTGCAGGGGCAATTGTCCTGAAATCTCTCGACAAAGCCCAAGCGGACGGTGATTATATTTATGCCATAATAAGAGGAACCGGGGAAAATCACGGAGGCCATTCTAATTCGCTGACGGCTCCGAACGCCCAAGCGCAGGCCAATCTGCTTATCAGTACTTATGAAAGGGCCCAGATTTCTCCCGATACAGTAAGTTTTATAGAAACCCACGGCACCGGAACGATCCTTGGCGATCCGGTGGAAATTAACGGCTTAAAAATGGCGTTTAAGAAAATGTTTGAGAAGCAGGGACTTCCGGCTCCCGATCGTCCTTATTGCGGACTGGGCTCGGTAAAATCAAATATGGGGCACTTGGAAGCCGCCGCCGGAATAGCGGGAGTCCTAAAAGTGATACTGGCCATGAAGCATAAAAAACTGCCCGCCAGCATTCATGTGAACACACAGAATCCTTATATAGATATTGCCGAAAGTCCCTTTTATATTGTTGACAGTACCCGTCAATGGGAACACCTGCTGGACAAGAACGGCGATGAGGTTCCTTTGATTGCTGGAGTTAGCTCTTTTGGTGCCGGCGGGGTAAATGCACATGTAATTCTGGAAGAATATGATAATAAATTTAATAAGCAGGAAGAGGAATATTATTATGAATTAAAAAAGACCGGAAAAGAAGAAAGCGGTTTTCAGATAGCAGTACTTTCGGCTAAAAACAAAGATCTACTTGAGAATTATGCAAAATCTCTGCTGGATTATCTGGAGAGAATTGATAACGATAGAGTTCATGAAAACATAAAACTTGATCATATCGCTTATACTTTGCAGACCGGCAGGGAGCCGATGGAGGAACGTCTGGCGTTGATTGTACGTTCAGTTGAGGAATTAAAGATAAAATTGAGAAGCTTCTGTATGGGGGAAAGGGATATAAGTAACTTATACAGAGGAAGTGTACTTGATTCAGCCGGCCGTAACCGAGAGAATGCCGCCGATGCGACTGAGCATAGCCTCGACCGGATTGCGGATTCATGGGTTGTGGGGACGGACTTTGACTGGAGTTTACTCTATCACGGAGGGACACCGAGGCGTATTCCATTGCCGACTTACCCTTTTGCTAGAGAGCGGTACTGGGCAGAAAATGACAAGGGTAGTAATGGCAAGGGACGAAAGGAGAGCATCCATCCACTTGTTCAACAAAACACTTCGATTTTTAAAGAAATAAGATTTTCTGCTGAATTTACAGGAGAGGAGTTCTTTTTTACAGACCATGTTGTAGGTGACAGGAAAATGTTTCCCGGAGCGGCGTATGTTGAAATGGCCAGAGCTGCGGGAGAACTTGCCGGAGAAAGGCAGGTCAGTAAAATCAAAAATATAGTATGGGTAAGGCCGCTTATAGCAGACTACGGCAAGGTCAGCGTAGATATAAGTTTACGACAGCTGGATGAAGGACTGGAATTTGAGGTAAATTCCATAGGCAGCAATGCCGAAAAAACTCTTCATGCCCAAGGCGAGATAAATTACGGCAGCCGCAGTGAGGAGCCGACGGTCAGGGCAATGCTTAACTTAAACGCTATAAGGGAAAGGTGTGCCGGAAGACGTAATAAAAAGGAAATTTACCAAGATTTTATTACCAGAGGATTTAAGTATAAATTACGATTTCAGCCAGTTCAGGAGGTGTTCTTAAACGACAGGGAGTGCTTAAGCTGTCTGAAGCTGCCGGCTGAATGCATGAAGGATTTTGATCAATTTGGCCTGCATCCTTCACTGCTGGATGGAGCCTTACAAACCGTTGTTGAGTTACTGGCGGCCGGCCGGGAGATCAATAATGAGTCGTATATGCCATTTTCATTGGCAGAGCTGGAAATATTACATCCTGTTTTGGAACAGGAATGTTACGTATATGCGGCATTTGCCGATAATGAGGAATCGGGCGGGCAGTTAGAGCGGTTTGATATTATGATTGCGGATCAAACCGGGCGGATATTGGCCATCCTTAGGAATTTCGGCATACTTTCCTTAAAATCCAGAGACGGCAGTGCGTTAGACAGTATAGGATATTATAAGACCGTGTGGACAGAAAAACCGTACGAAGCAGGCGGTTTGAAAGGCCATGTTCTGGTGTTTGACAACCAAACGGCTTTAAAAGATATTATAAAGCCGGATCCGGGATCAAAAGTTGTTCTGGTGAAAGAAGGAGATTATTTCAGGAAAATTGCTGATAAAGTATATGAGATTAACCCATATGACCGTGACGATTATGAAATATTGTTGAAAACAGTAATATCTGAAGGTATGGTGCCAAGAAAAATCCTTCATTCATGGTCCCTGTCACCAGATATATCTGCAAACAATTTATTAGATAAAAATATAAAGATCGGTTTTTATTCGCTGCTTTATCTTGCGCAAGTACTGATAAAACTGCGTATCAGAATCAGTCTCATATATCTTTATCCGTGTAGTATGGATGAAGTAAAGCCGGAGTTTGCCGCTGTTAGCGCTATGGCAAGAACCATACGGGCAGAAAATCCGAATGTCTCATGTACCGTCTTGGGTGTGGATGCGGAAACGATAAACAAGTGTTCGGGAATTCTCAGCAAAGAATTATCAGCCGGGAACATTCAGGAGCCGGAAGTGGTTTATCAGGTCGGAAAACGGTATATAAAGGGAGTCACCCAAATTGATCCTAAAAATATGGTTTCGTCACCCTTCTTTATAAAGGACAGGGGAACTTACTTAATTACAGGAGGAGCAGGTGCTCTTGGACTGTTATTCGCGGATTATCTGGCCAAAAACTATAAAGCCAATCTGATTCTGGCCGGACGTTCTGAACTGAAGTTCGAGCAGAAAGAGAAGATAGCGGCAATTGCCGCCCGTGGCTTAGGTGTAATTTATGTTATCGCTGATATTACTATAAAGGAAAGTGCCGAAAACTTGATTTTAACCGCTAAAGCTAAATTTGGACAGATCAATGGGGTTATTCATGCCGCCGGCGGTATTAAGGACTCATTTATTCTTAAGAAAACCGATCAAGAAGCGGCACAGGTAATGGGGCCTAAGGTTTATGGAACGGTCTGTCTGGATGAGCTGCTTGCGAAGGAACGGCTTGATTTCTTTGCAATGTTTTCTTCAGTATCAGCGGTAACGGGAAATACCGGACAGTGTGATTACGCTTACGCAAATAGTTTTATGGATTATTACGCTGTCAAGCGAGAGGCGCTACGTCTAAGCGGCAAACGTTATGGAAAAACGCTTTCCATCAACTGGCCGTTGTGGAGAGACGGGGGGATGCCGGTAACCGACCAGACGAAAGCCTGGATGCGAAATAACATGGGCATAGTACCGTTAGATACCGACAGCGGTATTAAAGCATTCGAGGATGGATTAAAGCTTGGAATCACCGGCATGATTGTTATGAGCGGGGATCAGAAAAAAATAAAGGGTTTGGCAGATGCTCAATTTTTGCTGGATACAGACGAAAGTGAAGCTCCTGAAAACACTGCCGGGCAGCTTGGTATCAGGGAAGAAACAGATGAAAAACTGCTAAAGAAGGCAGTAACAGAATACTTGAAGGAGATGCTGTCAAAGGAGGCAAAGCTTCCGGCGGAAAGAATTAAGACCGATGTTCCCTTGGAAAAGTACGGGATAGATTCTTTGATGATTGTAAATCTGAATAAGGAACTGGAACGGGATTTTCATAAGTTATCAAAAACCTTGTTTTTTGAATATCAGACGCTTAATGAATTAAGTAAATATTTTGTCGAATATCACCGGGATAAGGTTCTTATCGTATGCGGCCTTAATAAAATAAATCAAGTAACCAGCACGGCAAACGTCGCCCGTCCGGCAAGCAGCATGCGTATCAAGCCAAATGGCCGGGAGGATATTGCAATTGTAGGATTAAGCGGCATATATCCAATGGCGGAGAATCTGGAGCAATTTTGGGATAACCTGAAAGCCGGCCGGGATTCTGTCATTGAGATACCGGATGACAGATGGGATTATCGCAAGTACTATGACCCGGACAAAAATAAATTAGGAAAGACGTACAGTAAATGGGGAAGTTTTATCAATGATGTAGATAAATTTGATCCGGTATTTTTTAATATTTCTCCGCGGGAAGCTGAGTTTATGGATCCCCAGGAGAGACTGTTTTTAAGTACGGTCTGGCATACTCTGGAAGATGCCGGCTATACAAGAGAGAGCATTAATAAAAATAAAGTGGGTGTTTTTGCCGGAATCATGTATGGCCAATATCAGTTGTTTGAGCGCTATGTTAATGACAGTGCTGTTTTTGGAGACTCTTTCTATGCGTCAATTGCAAACCGCGTCTCCTACATTTTTGACTTTCAAGGGCCAAGTATTTCACTAGATACAATGTGTTCTTCTTCTGTGACCGCAGTTCACTTAGCCTGTGAAAGTATCCGCCGGGGGGAATGCGAACTGGCGTTTGCCGGAGGTGTCAATATTTCCATCCATCCCAATAAATATATTTTTTTAAGCAGGGCCAAATATGTTTCCAGTGACGGACGCTGCCGGAGCTTTGGAGAGGGCGGGGACGGTTATGTTCCTGGCGAAGGCGTCGGGGCGATATTGCTGAAGCCGCTTTCACAGGCATTACAGGACAATGATCACATTTATGCAGTTATTAAAGGGGATGCCATTAACCATGGTGGTAAAACGAACGGATATTCGGTTCCCAATCCCAATGCACAGGCTGACGTAATACGTGAAACTTTAAATAAGGCTGAAATAAGCTCAAGGACAATAAGTTATTTGGAAGCACACGGTACAGGAACATCGCTGGGAGACCCCATTGAGATCGCCGGGTTAACCAAAGCATATGGCGGATTTACAGGGGATAAGCAGTATTGCCCGATAGGGTCTGTAAAGTCAAATATCGGACATCTTGAAGCGGCAGCGGGCATAGCTGCTTTAACAAAGGTCTTGCTGCAGATGAAACATAAACAGCTGGTTCCTTCCATTCATTCAGATGTGCTGAATCCCAATATAAACTTTGATGATTCCCCATTCTATGTTCAGCGTGATTTGACGGAATGGAGCAAGCCGGTCATTGTGGAGGAGGGTGCCAGGGTGACATATCCGAGAAGAGCCGGTATCAGTGCATTTGGTGCCGGAGGCTCAAATGCCCATATAATACTGGAAGAATATGAAGACGAAAGATCCGGTCATGAGTTTCTTGAACCCCAGATTATTATTATCTCGGCAAAGAATGATGAGCGGTTGGGTGTTTATGCCGGTGAAATTTTGCATTTTCTTCGCAAAAACCCTGATTTAGGTCTTGATGATGTGGCCTTTACCCTTCAGATTGGCAGAGAAGCTATGAATGAGCGCATAGCAATCATTGCTGCCGGTATGGAAGAATTGTTGTCTAAGCTGGAAGGATACCAAAACGGGGACAGCAGGATCGAAGCACTCTTTAGAGGAAATATCAAAAAAGATGCTCCTAAGCTTAGGTCTATGATCGGCGATATGGAAGAGGAGTATTTTTACAATGAGCTTATTACCCGAAAGGATTATCGCCTGCTTACAGAGAGCTGGGCTTATGGAGCCGAAATAGATTGGATGCTGCTTTATAACAACAAGAACACTCCGCGGCGGGTTTCGCTGCCGACATACCCATTTCTAAAAGAGCAATACTGGGTAAGTGACGTCAGAGCCAGACTGTATGAGCCGGATATTCATCATGTTACGGGGGTGGCAAAACTGCATGCATTTATCGATGCCAATGTTTCCACCTTACAGGAAGAGAAATTTTTAACCGGGTTCACAGGCGCGGATTATTTTCTTTCCGATCATGTTATAAGTAACCGGATGATATTACCGGGTGCTGTTTATCTGGAAATGGCCCGTGCGGCAGGCGAGCTTGCAACGGGGAAAAAGGTCAGGAGAATACAGCATGTTTGCTGGAGCAGACCATTAATCGTGGAAAATTTGCCAGTTCCGGTTTATACGGGGCTATTTCCAGAGAATGACTATGTCGGGTATGAGGTGACGACAAGAGATGGAACAAACCGGGGGCTTCGATATTCCTATGGCGAGCTGATTTTTGAAGATGAGGGAAGCAGTTTCACGAAACCGCAGCCGGTTGATATCAATAGCATTAAGGACAGATGTGCAAACACGAAAGGGAAGGAAGAGATATATCAGAATTTTGCAGATAAAGGGATTAAATACGGTTCGAGTTTCCGAGTGGTTCAAGAGCTGTACGGTAGCAGGGAAGAGGTGCTTTCTGTTATCAGAATGCAACAAGATCATTACGGTCAGTTCGGATTACATCCGTTGGCAATAGACGGTGCCTTCCAGTCGGCAGCGATGCTGGTGGATGAGAAGGAGATTTACTTGCCATATTCAGTTGATGAGATAGAGATATGGGAACCATTGGCCGGCAACATGTTCTACGTCTATGCCTCTTCGGCGGAATATACCGGTGGAGTAATTAATGAGAAAAGAGTGAATATCCTGATAACCAATGAAAAGGGAGAGTGTCTTGTTGAGATAAAGGAATTATTGTTTAAGAAAAGTACTGCTGAAAAAATGGCGGTGACAGTAAAGGATAATAACGGCGTAATATATTTTGGCAAGGCATGGAAGCAGACGGATGCTGTTCCCAATATAGATTTGAGTCATCAGGAAGGAGCCATGGTGATTTTTGATATGGATAGCCGGATTTATGACTGCTTAATAGAAAGGTTTAAAGCGGAAGGCAAGGATGTTCGTAATGTTTTCTTGATTAATCCGGGCAGTTGCTACGGCGGACCGGATAATAACATATTTAATATTGATTATAACAGCGAGGATGACTATTACAGGCTGTTTGCGGATTTAAGCAAGCACCACGCTATACCGGAAAAAATTATTTATATGCAGTCAGGCATGGGACTTGATTACCTGAACTATAATTCAGATTATGTTAAATTACAGCTGAAAGGCAGCATTTACCCACTGTTCTATCTAACCAAGGCATTTGCCGGGATGACGGCTGCAAGCAAGCTTAAGCTTTTGTATGTTTACAAGGGGCTGGAGAATGAACCATTATATGCTGCAGTCAGCGGTTTTTTAAAAAGTGCCGCCCAGGAAAACAGAAAATATGCCGGCAGGACGGTCAGAATTACGTTTTCTAATGAAGCGGCGGTTCAGCCTGATAAGCTGTTAAACCTTCTGCTGCCGGAATTTGATGGAACAGATGGCAGTGAAGTAATGATTGATTATGATACCCGAGATAGATTTACGGCAAGTTTTAAAGAGCTCATGCCGGAAACAGACAGCAAGTCAATGCTTTTAAAGGAGCATGGTGTCTATTTAATTACCGGAGGAACAGGTGAGCTTGGGCTGATTTTCGCAGAATATCTGGCCAAACAGGTAAAAGCAAAATTAGCATTGATCGGACGTTCTGATTTAACTGGGGAAAAGCCCAAAAGGATCGGCGAGATTGAAGCCCTAGGTTCAGAGGTAATCTATCTAAAAGGCGATGTTTTCAATCAGGATGATATGGAAGGAGTTATAAAGGCTGTAAAGCTTAGATACAAGAATATACATGGAATCATTCACAGTGCAGGCGTAACAAGGGATTCCCTGATTTTGCACAAAGACAAGAAAGAGATTGAGGAAGTTCTGGCACCAAAGATTTATGGTTCCATGGTGCTGGATGAGGTTACTAAAAATGAGAAACTTGAATTTATGATTTTCTTCTCATCGATTACCGGGGTGATGGGGAATTCCGGACAGTCGGATTATGCATATGGAAACTCCTTCATGGATAATTTTGCAGAATATAGAGAAAAATTAAGAAAAATAGGACTGCGGCATGGAAAAACCATTTCTATTAACTGGCCTTTATGGGCAGCCGGAGGTATGACCGTCAATGAGCAGACCAGAGAGTTGTTGACAAAGACTATGGGAACGGATGTTTTGGACAAGGATACCGGTCTGGAAGCCTTTACTTGTGCTCTTATGAAGAGTGGGAGTCAGGTGCTGGTGATGAAAGGCAATGTGATGCGGATCAGAGAAAAAGTAGGTCTGGTTAAAACAGAAAAGCAGGCAGTTGCCGATATGTCCGTCCATGAGCAGGGGGAGCAAATCATACAAGGCATTGAAACCGAGCTGGTAAAGTTTATAAGCCAAGTACTTAAGGTTAAGCAAAAAGATATCGAAGTTGATGAGGAGTTCAATAATTATGGTTTTGATTCCGTCAGTATAACGGAGATTGTCAATTTAATCAACGAGAAATTCAATCTTATAATAACACCGGCAAATTTTTATGAGCATTCAACTGTAGCTGCGTTTGCAAAAGGCCTTTATGAAGAATATAAGGAGGAATTCGCCAGATATTATCAGGATACGGTGAACCAAACGGCTGTGGAAGCCGCGATATGGAACAGTGAGGACGCGGGCACCATGCCCGAAGCGCTTAGGTTCAGGATGAATGCGGGCAAACAGGTAAATTCTGCGGAAGAGCCTGTGGCGATAATAGGAATCGGCGGGGTGATGCCGCAATCCGGCGATCCGGAGACATTCTGGAGGAATTTGGTGTCAGGAAAAGATTTGATTACTGAAATACCAGAGGACCGTTGGGACTGGAAAGCCTATTACGGAGACGCTAATGAGGGCGGCAATAAAACCATGGCCAAATGGGGCGGTTTTATGAACGGGATAGATAAATTTGACAATGAGTTTTTCGGTATTTCACCACATGAAGCCAATCTGATGGATCCCCAGCAGAGAATCTTTCTTGAGACGGTCTGGAAGACGATAGAGGATGCCGGCTATAAGGTTTCGGATTTCTCTGGAACGAAGACAGGGGTGTTTGTCGGAGTATCTAATATGGATTACTACGAGCTGATAAATGAATATCAGAGTGAAATAGAGGCTCATATATCGACCGGAAACGCACATTCGATTATCGCAAATCGGATTTCATTCCTGCTTAATATCCACGGGCCGAGCGAACCGGTAAATACTGCTTGTTCAAGCAGTCTGGTGACAATACACCGGGCCGTTGAAGCGATTTGCAGCGGCAGTTGTGGCATGGCAATAGCAGGCGGGGTTAATGTGATCATCAGCCCAAGATTAAGTATATCATTTGATAAGGCTGGAATGTTAAGTTCCGACGGCCGCTGTAAAACGTTTGACAAGAGCGCAAACGGATATGTGCGGGGGGAAGGCGCCGGTGCGGTATTATTAAAGCCGCTCAGGAAAGCCAAGGCAGACGGAGACCATATTTATGCCATAATACGAGGAACGGCGGTTAACCACTGTGGACGGACCAATTCGTTAACGGCGCCAAGTCCCAAGGCCCAGGCGGATGTAATTATGGAAGCTATTGAAAAAGCCGGAGTAAATCCAGCCAATATAACTTATATAGAGGCACATGGTACAGGGACCAGCCTTGGTGACCCTATCGAAATAAATGGATTGAAGAAAGTTTTTACCGAGCTGCTCCAAAAGCGGGGAGAGGCATTGCCAAAGCCCCCTTACTGCGGGATAGGGGCTGTTAAAACCAATATTGGACATCTGGAATCGGCAGCGGGCATAGCCAGTCTGTTAAAAGTGATATTGGCTATAAAATATCAGACAATCCCACAGAATGTCCATTTCGAGGAATTGAACCCATACATAGATTTAAGAGATTCTCCATTCTATATCGCGGATAAAACCATTCCTTGGAAAACCTTGACGGACAAGAACGGCAATGAAATCCCCAGAATTGCGGGCGTGAGTTCCTTTGGCTTCGGGGGGGTAAATGCGCATGTGATTTTAGAGGAATATAATGACGGCGGAAGGACTGTAAAGGAAGCGGTTTCAAAAGGTGGATACCTCTTTGTCTTGTCAGCAAGAAACCGCGAAGTACTTAAGGTTTATGCTAAAAATGTATTGAGTGTTCTGCGCCGGCTATATGATCCGGTCAAGCAGGAAGACGGTTTTGAGAACCATCACCCTGAGGGTGATATTACCTTGGCTGATCTTTGCTATACTTTACAGGTCGGCAGAGAGCCTATGAAAAGCCGGATTGCCATTCACGCTACGGAGGCTGAAGAACTAATTCATAAATTAACCCTTTACTTAGAGGGGCGGCCGGATATCGAAGACTGCTATAGTAACGAAGCGGCAGACAGTATACTAAAGCCGGATTTTCTGATTACCGGAAAGCCGGAAGCGGAGTATATAAACAGTCTGGTTGCAAACAGACAGATATCAATGCTGGCGCAGCTTTGGGCATACGGAGCAGATATCGACTGGAGCTTATTATATAAAGCCGGTGCTCATCGCCGTATACCGCTGCAGTTATATCCATTTGAAAGAAAAAGATTTTGGATCAACAGCAATGGCTTTGATATTCAAAAGGCACCTAAGCCTGAACTGAGTGAAAACAACGGCCAAATGGAAGACAGCACCGAAGAAACTAAAGATAGGGCAAGGACGGTTTTGGCGGAGGTCTTAGCGTTGGATAAAAAGGATATTGATGAAAATACAGAGTTTGCGGCAATGGGTCTTGACTCTATCCTAGGGATTAAACTTGTAAAGCAACTGAACAAGGAATTTGGGTTTGAGATAAGTCCTATTGTTATAATAGAAAAACCGACGCTGAGCTGTTTGTCAAAGTACATGACGTCTCTTACGAAAACTAAATGATCATGAGTGCGGAGAAAAAACAAATTAAGGAGAAAAATTATGTCAGACGTAAAGAACGGAAACAAAAATTATCCCTTGCCGCTAAAAATTGCCGGTATTGGAAGGTATCTGCCCCAAAGGGTAGTACTAAGCAGCGATTTGGAAAAACAATATAATTTACCGCCGGGATGGTGTGAGGAAAAGCAGGGGATAAGGGAACGGAGGTGGATTGAGTCTGAAACTGCCGCCTTCATGGGGGCAGAAGCAGCCAAGGAAGCGGTCGCCGATGCCGGACTGACATTTTCCGATATTGATTTGATTATTAATGCATCAGGGACACCGGATCAAATTGTGCCGGACGGCGGTCCAATTATTCAGCGGGAACTTGGTCTCGGGGAATCGGGGATTCCGGCAATAAGCGTAAATGCGTCTTGTCTTAGTTTCCTACTGGCAATTGATGTGAGTTCGGCTTACTTAAATTGGGGAAGGTACAAAAACATTCTCATCGTATCATCGGATATTTCTTCCTGTGCCTTGGATTTTTCCAAGGCGGAAAACTTCACCATGTTCGGCGATGCGGCGGCAGCAGCGGTCGTGACACTGCCATCGCAGGGCGAAAAGTCCTGCATCTATTCCACACTTATCAGTACATATGGTTATGCGGCTGATTTCAGTGCCGTATTCGGCGGCGGCACACGTATGAATCCGACACGTAAGGATTCTAAGCCGGAAGATTATTACCTTCACATGGATGGCGGCGAACTGATGAAAGTGGGATTCAAGCACTTGCCGGCTTTTGTAGAAAAGCTGTGGGATTCGTGCCGGGATTATTGCGTAATGGAAGATGTTAAAGTAGTTGTACCCCACCAGCCTAGCAGGGTGGTATTGGATTTCTTGAGTCTGATATACCCTGAGGAAAAAATTATCCGTACAATTGACCGCTTCGGTAATTGCGTAGCAGCATCGACACCGCTGGCTTTATATGAAACTATCAAAGCAAAACGATTGCTCCGCGGCGATCTTGCGGTAATGACAGGTTCCGGTTCCGGCATTACCTTTGCAGGAATGATTATGACATATTAACTGATTTTGGAGGAAAACTTATGTCCGGTGTTAGCAAAAAGAACGGGAATCTTGCCGATAATATCAAGGCTCCGGTAATCGGCCGAATTGCTGTTATCGGTATGGCAGGCCGATTTCCGGGGGCAGATGATATCCATGCATTTTGGAACAACCTTAGCGGCGGGATTAATTCTATCCAGGAGATACCTGAGAGCAGATGGGATACCAGTGTGTATTATTCACAGGATGCAGAGCAGCCTAATAAAAGCATAAGTAAATGGTGCGGCCTGGTGAATGATATCGACAGGTTTGATAATCATTTTTTTGATATCTCCCCCAGGGAAGCTAATAGCATGGATCCGCAACAGAGGCTGTTGCTTGAAGAAACCCTGCACTGTGTTGAAGATTCCGGTATCCCTTTAAGTATTTTGAGAAATAAAAGAACGTCGGTTTTTATCGGTGCTATGGCGGCTGACTATTTACAAGAGGCGGCAAACCTCCACGGGACAATTGAGAATTATGCCGGAACGGGCAACTATGAATGCATTCTTGCCAACCGCATTTCTCATTACTTCGGGTTCAACGGCAAAAGCTACTCCGTCGATGCAGCCTGTGCCTCATCGCTGGTTGCCCTGCATGAAGCAAAAACCTCTTTGCTTAGCGGCGAGAGTGATTTTGCGATTGTGGGAGGGGTAAGCCTTAACTTTTATCCGTGGAAATACATTACTTGGTCAAAATCGCGTATGCTCAGTCCCGATGGGCAATGTAAAACATTTGACAAGGATGCCGACGGGTATGTGCCCGGAGATGGTGTCGGAGTTATCCTGTTACAGCGGCAAGAAGCGGCGGCCGCCTCTCAAAATAAGATATATGCATTGATAAGCGGTTCGGCGATTAATCATTGCGGCAAGGCTTTGTCATTGACGACCCCAAGCGTTGAAGCTCAGAAGGATGTTATTTTGAGGGCATATAAAGATGCCGGAGTCAGTCCCGGGACGGTTACTTATGTCGAAGCACATGGGACGGGAACGTCATTGGGTGATCCCATTGAAATCGAGGCATTAACACAGGCATTCAAGGAATATACGTCGGAACGCCAGTATTGCAAAATTGCTTCCGTAAAAAGTAACATAGGTCATCTGGAAGCCGCTGCCGGGATAGCTGGAGTGATAAAAGTCTTATTGATGATCAAGCATAGGAAAATCCCGAAGAGTTTAAATATCAATGTTCTTAATCCAATTATCAACTGGGCGGACTCCCCTTTTCAGGTAGCAGTCGAACACACACATTGGGAACCTAAGAATGCCGGATTGCCGCTTAGGGCCGGAATCAGTTCCTTCGGGATTGGCGGGATAAACTCCCATGTCGTTCTGGAGTCCTGTGATATGATAAAAAGTACTGGTCTTGAAAATAAAGATGAAAGCTGTATGTTTTTGCTTTCCGCAAAATCGGCCCATAGTCTTGAATATATGGCAGTAAGGTGGAAAGAGTTTGTAAATGAGAGCGGTTTTGCTGAAAATCAGTTGCCGGATATTTGCCGGACACTGGCCAACGTAAGCGGCAATTATCCCTATCGTCTGGGGAAAATCCTGAAGGACAAGAAAGAATTAGCTGAGTTTCTGGACGGCATTTTTTCCAAATCTTTTAAGCATGAGAAGGATCAAATTGATTTATTGATTGGAAATATTGAGTGGAAAGGTTTTGCTGATTTGGAAGAGCTTTACTGGAATGTAGAGCTTTTCAGAGATAAGACAGACGAAGTTCTAGCATCTTTGGAGGTTTCCAGTTACTTTAGTAAAGAGCTTTATTTTAATAAAATATGGGATTCTTCTTTGCAAGCCACAGGTATATTTATTGCCGCCTATTGCTTTGTGAATACCTTATTTGCCATGGGATTTAGGCCCCGTCTGGTATTGGGCGAAAAGATGGGTTTTCTGGTTGCAATGGTACTTTGCGGTGTGCTTGCGGCAGAAGACGCGCTGAATATTATCAACAGACAAAAGAATATTGCCGAGATCCAATTCAGAAGGCCAACTATCCCCTTTTTTGATCATCTGAACTGCAAAACAGTTATGCCGCTGGAATTCACAAAAACATATCTTGACGCGCTGTTAATGGATATGGATATAGACAAGGAAGAGTTAGGCAAGTATATAGACAAAGCTCGTCTTTTATACAAAACCCAATTTAGTTTTAAAAAATATCTGAAGGAATGGGATGAGGTCTTAGCGGATAAAGGTATGACATCCCGACAATTATTGTTTGACGATGGAGTTTTGCGGCAAAAATCCGCCACAGAGGAAAGATTATTGCTGTTATTAGTTGTACTGAGTTCTTTTAAGCGTCTAAACCGCAAATGGAACCTGACAGAGGATAAACTTCTGAAAGAAAAGCGGGTTAATGAGTTGGTTGACCTTGTCGTAGATGAGGTATTGGACAAGAGTGCGGCCGTACATCTGATATTGAAGGATAAGGTGGATTATACAAGTATTATAAAAGGTATGAATACAAAGCAATTAAAGATTAATCATCATGCCGCTTATCATTTGATCAAAGAACATAACAGGATATTGCCCAATGCCGTATTATGGTTTGAAAAAGCAATGGAGAATGAGCTTGCCGCTTATCGTACTGGTTCAAAGCTTTTGCAATTTGGCAGGACTGTCAATCTGGAAGGGACTAAAATGATACTGCCCGGCCTGATACCGGCAAGAGAATTAATCAGTCAGGCATTGTTTTATTTATGGCAAGAAGGGATTGATTTGTCATGGGAAAAATTATTTTCTGTGGATTCTTATCAAAAGGCAGACATACCAGGCTACGTATTTGAAAAGAAAAGTTTTTGGCTGCCCTCCCCCCATCATGTTACAGAACAGCCCAATCAGCCGGTACGATCTTCGCGGGAAAACAAAAAAACTTTAACCATAGATGATCCTATTATCGGTGACCATGTTATTGGGGACGAACATATTATTCCAGGTGCATATATGATAGAGCAGGGTTACAGATCTGCGGAAGAACTTCTGGGGTACCCGGTTAAGCGGATTGAAAACATCGTAATCCGCCGGCTTGGTATCGTACACGGACATATTGACATAAAGACAGATATAGATGTAGAAACAGGACAGTTCATCTTTTATTCTGGTAACGAAAAGTTGTGCTCAGGAAAATGCTTAACCGGAAAGAGTGTTTATTCTTATAAAGGATTACCTGAGCTTGATAAGGACTTTGCGTTGGAGGATGTCAGCGGGTTATATTCAGATACCTTTAACCAGGCGGGATACCGCTATGGGAGAAGTCTTCAGCTGATAAAAGCTGGATATAGAAATGACGACTGCTGTATTTTAAAAGTAAGCCAGCCAAGCGGCCAGGTAAAAGGATTCAATGCTTTTATGCTGGATGGAGTATTTCAGTCTTCTCTGCTAGCCGCTTATTTAAAAGGAATAATTAACCAGTGGCATCAGCTTTATATGCCTTATATAATCAGAGAAATGACTCTTACAGGTGATTTTACGAACATGGTTTATGTGGTTATTCATACTAATGAGATTTGTAAGGTTGAAAATCAACTTGATATTCAACTGGAGGTTTATGATGCCGCCGGCACGGGAGTCATGTATATGCGAGGCTTGTTTATGGGGATGGCGAGAAAAGAAGTAAAAGAAGAATTGAATACGTTCAAAGATTCAATCTTATTAAGCAGTCAGGTTTGGAAGGATCAAACCCTGCCGCGTGAAGACCATGCGGAAACGGGAGAGCTTGCCGTGGTTTTAACCGGGCATCCGGGCACATTAGATTTCATGAAACCATTTTATCAAATATATAAAAGAGTAATTATTGTTAACAACGAGACGGAAGATTATCTTTCTTTTTTCAAAAGGCTGACCGCAAAGCGGGAAGCAAGAACTTTATCGGTATATTACTTATGGCTGTATGAGAACAGCAGCTACCTAGATATAGAAGCTGATGATTGCTTTTGTTCCTGTGAACAGTATTTAGAACCTTTTTTTTATTTTATCAAAGCATTATCAATGGAAAGCTACAGCTTTGAAGGTAAAGTCAGAGTTGTTGTACCGGCAGTTGACTCTTTTAATATCGTGGGCAGTGACCGGGGAGAAGGTGTTTTTAACACTGCTGTCTGCGGATTTATCAAGTCTGTTATGAAGGAGAATCCTCAATTGGAGGTTATATTTGTTGATTTTGGGCGTCATCAGGCTGACATGATAATCAAAATAATCGATGAAAATCTTTTTAACAGCACGGATCATACTGTTGCATACCGGAGCAATAAGAGATTGGTCCAACGGATAGAGCCGATTTCGCTTTCCGCCATGGAAAGAACGCCCTTGCTTAGAGACAATGGTGTTTATCTAATTACGGGAGGGCTCGGAGGCGTTGGGAGCACGATTATTGAAATGCTTGCAAAGGAGCGCCGCTATGATCTGATTGCTGTAGGGAGGGCTCCTTTGGATGCGGAAAAGCAAGCCAGACTGGATTATCTGAATTCAAACGGCGGCAGAGTCAGCTATTACCAAAAAGATGTAACAAAAAAGGAAGACGTAGAGAAACTCATTAATATTGTCAAAAAAGAACACCGGGTATTAAACGGTGTGATGCACCTCGGCGGAGTTCTGGAAGATAAACTGCTGATAAGAAAAGACTGGTTGTCCTTTAAAAAAACTTTAATACCTAAAGTAAAAGGGATTTTATTGTTGAATCACTTTACGCGCCATGAAAAGCTGGATTTTTTTGTTGGTTTTTCTTCAATTGTATCAGTCTTTGGAAATGTCGGTCAAGCAGATTATGCCGCCGCCAACAGCTTTCTGGATAATTTTATGTATTATAGAACAAAGGCAGGATATTCCGGCAAAAGTATAAGTATTAACTGGCCGCTTTGGGCTGAGGTAGGGATGGGCCGGAATAAGTCTGCCATAAAGAATTTTCTGTCGCAGAAAATCTTTCCTGTTACATCTCAGGAGGGCATGGATACGTACAAGCAGATTTTGTCATATCCTCAGCTACCGGAACAAATAATCGTGCAAAAACAGATGAAAGCGGATGTAATGGAAAAAGAAGATCAAGTTTTAGCAGAGATAAACGGTAAAAAAGAAAGGTATGAGAAAAGCATGGAAGATTATATTATTAGTACGGTTTCTTCATATCTTGGTATGAATCCGCAAGAAATGAGCAGGGAGGAATCATTCTTTTCCTTAGGTCTTGATTCTATCGTACTAGAGGAAATCATGGCGGAATTTGAGGAAAAATTTGAGAATTTACCTCCGACTTTGTTGTTTGACAATCCCAATTTGAAAAAGCTTCTTGATTATTTTGTGGATAGGGCATCAAATGGTCAGATAGACGTTACGTCGTTAGAACACAAACAGTCTGTGCCGAAGCCATTTGGCGGAGCTGTGGAAAAGCATGCCGGAGGATATCAGATTGCGATAATTGGCATAAATGGAAAGCTGCCGAAATCTCCGGACATTCACACATACTGGCAAAATATGATTGACGGTCGTGACTGCATAGAAGAGATTCCTATGGAGAGGTGGGACAACTCAAAATATTTCAGTGATAAAATCCGGGAAAAAGGTACTACTTATGGCAAATGGGGCGGTTTTATCGATGATGTTGATAAATTTGATTCATTGTTTTTCAATATATCACCTAAAGAAGCGGAAGAAATGGATCCGCAACAAAGACTGCTTCTGGAATCGGTCTGGCAGACGATGGAAGATGCCGGTTATGGGAACAAGAAAAGTTATGAGGATAAGATTATAGGTCATTATACAGGGGTTATGTGGAATGAGTATTCGTTCATCGCTTCACAGGAAGGATTTATGCAGAATCAATATGTTGGGCCGGGTTCATTATATTGGGCTATTGCAAACAGGGTTTCATATTTTATGGGATTTAAGGGACCTAGCATGACGATTGATACCGCTTGTTCATCATCGCTGACCGCAATCCATCTTGCGTGTCAGGGCATTTTAAATGGTGACTGTGAGATGGCCGTTGCCGGAGGCATTAATTTATCAATTCACCCGGCAAAATATATTTATCTAAGTCAGTCAGGTTTTTTATCCACAGATGGACGTTGCAGAAGCTTTGGGGCTGATGCGAGCGGCTATGTTCCTGGAGAAGGGGTATGCTCGATTCTGCTTAAACCCCTTAGACAGGCAGTCGAAGATAATGACCATATTTACGGTATAATCCGTGGCTCCGCAATTAATCATGGGGGAAACAGCGCCGGTTTTACGATACCTGATTCCGCAGCCCATACTGACTTGATTATGCAGGCATTAAAAAGAGCCGATGTCTCGGCAGAGGATATCAGCTATGTAGAATGTCAGGGAACCGGTACATCGTTAGGTGATCCAATAGAAATAAATGGGTTGGCTAATGCTTTCCGGCACGATACCAACAGGTTGCAATTCTGTCCGATCGGTTCGGTAAAATCCAATATTGGACATCTGGAAGCTGCGGGGGGAATTGCGGGCGTTATTAAGGTCCTGCTGGCGATAAAATATAAAAAGATACCCGGAAGTATTCATAGTGAAGTCAAAAACCCCAATATTGATTTTAGCAAAACCCCCTTTTATGTTGTCGATAAAACGATGAACTGGTTCTTGCCCGATAATAAATTGAGGCTTGCCGGAATAAGTTCTTTCGGGGCAGGAGGGGCTAATGCCCATCTAATAGTCGAAGAATACCGGGAAAGCGACCAGACCGGGGACAAGTCAGATGAGAAAGAATCAGAACTCATCGTTCTTTCTGCTAAAAATAACGAACGACTTAAAGAATACTTAAAAAGTATTTATGCTCATTTAGCGCGGGAGTTTGCAGATTCGCCCCGCCTAAGAGATATAGCTTTTACCCTGCACACAGGAAGGAAACACTTTGAAGATCGCGTTGCAATTATTGCCGGCAGTAAAGAGGAACTTCTAAGAAAGCTTGAAAGCTTGATAAAAGGCGGAGCTGATATCGAGGACGTCTTGAAAGGAAATACAAAAGCCGTACTTAATAAATCAGTTAATATAGAAGCGAATCAAGAAGACAGAGTTTATGTAAACGGACTCCTGGAGGATATCCGATTACAGGAGCTTGCTTCTCTGTGGATAGAGGGAGTTGAGTTTGACTGGAGCCTGCTTTATAAAGACCGAGGATGCAAACGGGTTTCATTACCGGCTTATCCTTTTAAAAGAGTGAGATACTGGATAGAATCTAAGGGGGAATGTCCGGTACCATATCATCAAGATATCACATCACAAAACGCAGCGGCGGAGTCTGTACAGAATTGGTTGATTCAGGAGGTTTCATCTCTGTTAAAGGTCACGGCTGATGATATAGATGTAAATGATGAAATCGGTGAATACGGGTTTGATTCTATGTCTTATACGGATTTTGCGGATAGAATCAATGATAAATATCTGACTGATCTCACACCGGCAGTTTTCTTTGAACAATCCAGCATACGGAATATTACGGCATATTTGTGCAGCGAGTATTCAGAAAAAATCAGCAGGTTTTATGAAACGGATCAAAGTAAAGTAACTTCTATAAATGAGATTAGGGCTGAAAAGATAAAGGCAACGGAAACCATCACCAAGAAAACGGAAAGCTGCCGTCAGAAAACAGCATCTAATGGGCAAAATCACCAAGATGAGGAGCCCATAGCCATTATTGGAATGGGTTGCCGCTTCCCGCAATCGGAAGGACCGGATGAATATTGGAACAACCTGATTGCTCAGATGGATATGATTAGCGAGGTGCCTAAAGAAAGGTGGGACTGGCAAGCTTGTTATGGCGATTCCAATACGGAAACCGGCAAGACATATATTAAGTGGGGCGGCTTTTGTAAAGATATAGATTATTTTGATGCTAAATTTTTCGGCATATCACTCCGTGAAGCGGAGTTGATGGATCCGCAGCAGCGGATATTTCTTGAGACTGTATGGGAAACAATAGAGAATGCAGGCTATAGTTCTTCAGAACTATGGGGGAGTGATACGGGAGTATTTGTCGGGGTAGCAACTTCTGACTATTTAGAAGTGCTGAGCAGAAATAAGGAAATTGTTGAAGCACATACCTCGACAGGAATGTTTCATTCGGTTTTAGCCAACAGGGTATCATACTATTATAATTTTCATGGCCCAAGTGAGTCGATTGATACAGCTTGTTCAGGTTCTCTGGTAGCAGTCGGCCGTGCCCTTGAGGCACTGAGAAGCGGCAGATGTATGATGGCTATTGCCGGTGGTGTCAACGCATTATTAACGCCTACGCTATTTGTTTCCTTCAATAAGGCGGGGATGCTGAGCGGGGAGGGCAGATGCCGGACTTTTGATGAGAAAGCCAATGGCTATGTCAGAGGAGAGGGCTGCGGGGCAGTGTTGTTAAAACCGATGAGCAAAGCAATAAAGGATAATGACCATATATACGGGATCATACGCGGCTGCAGCGTGAACCATGGGGGACGGTCGAACTCATTAACCGCGCCGAATTCCAATGCCCAGGCAGATTTACTGATATCAGCATACAGTCAGGCTCGAATCAGTCCTGACCGGATAGGCTATATTGAAACACATGGCACTGGAACGAGCCTGGGAGACCCTATTGAGATAAACAGCCTTAAAAAGGCCTTTGAAGCACTGCATCACGCTTCAAATTCTAGTGACGCAGGGGAAAAACATTGCATACTGGGAGCTGTGAAGACAAATATCGGTCATCTTGAGGCAGCAGCCGGTATGGCAGGTCTGATAAAGGTGCTTCTTTGTCTGAAACACAAAAAGATACCGCCCAACCTTCATTTTAATAAATTAAATCCTTACATAAAGCTTGAAGGAAGCCCCTTTGTAATAGCCGAAAAGTGTTATGACTGGGTTGCCCAAAAGGATGAGTCAGGTGTAGAATATCCGAGAATTGCCGGCATCAGTTCATTTGGGATAGGAGGCGTAAACGCCCATGTAGTGATTGAAGAATATCCCGCCGAAAGAAAACAGCCTTATAGGAAAGATCCGGTATATCTCTTTGTGTTTTCTGCTAAAAAAACGACTTCGCTGGAACGTTATATCGAATCATTTTTGCGGTGGTTGGATTGTGAAGGGGATCAGTATTCAATCGGAGATATGGCATACACGCTGCTTATACGAAGAAACCACTTTAACGTGCGTTGGGCGTTCATTGTGTCCGATAAGGAAGAACTTACCCAAAAGCTTAGCAAAATCTTAAAAAAAGAGCTGCTGAATGAATTTCTGGCCGACAATGCTGAGAAGAAGGGATCGAAGGTCGACGAGCTGTATTTTGAATTTGGAAGCCAAATAATTGAAAAACTGCGGTCAGATGAATTTTATGCCGAAGATGATTTTAAGGAAAAACTATTATTGTTGGGGGATCTGTTTGTCAAAGGATATGAGGCTGACTGGGGCAGGCTATACCAGAAGGAGCACTATAATCATATTCCTATGCCGTCCTATGTCTTTGAAAGAAAACGGTACTGGGCGGAGAAGCCGGAAGACAGCCTCTATAAATATCGAATTGCTGTAAATCCAAGAATCCTTCATCCGCTTATTGACAGCAATGAATCTACATTGGATCGGCAAAGGTTCGGCAAATCTTTGGTTGGAAGGGAATTTTACCTCAAGGAACATGTGATTGGCAAGGAAAGTGTTTTGCCTGCGGCTGTTTATCTGGAGATGGCAATAGCTGCCGGAAATTTATCCAATCCTGTCGCAAAAGTCAGGAAAATAATCAACACCGTATGGATTCATCCGGTTGTACTTGAAGACGCCTCAAAAGAAGTTAAAATAGATCTTTATCCCGGGCCGACCGGTGTGGACTATAAGGTGGTTTCAGTGACTGAAAATAGCAAGCTGCTGGTCCATTCACAAGGGAGCCTGATTTATGCATCTTCCGGAGCGGCCGCAGGAAGGCCAGAGGTTATCGACATTGAGGAAATTAAAAGGAGGTGTACAGATTTAAAAAGCAGTGCCGACTGTTATCGCGGTTTCAGACTGATGCATTTGAATTATGGAGTGTCGTTCCAAACCATTCATGAATTGAAGAGTAATGAATATGAGGCAATTTCGCTGCTGAAACTATCCGTAGAAAATCAAAATGAATTTTCCGATTACCTGCTTTTTCCGACACTTATGGACGGGGCACTGCAAACGGCGGCGGAACTGATAAAAAATCATTCCGGTAATAAAACCTATCTGCCTTTTTCGATCAGAGAGGTGGAAATTATCGGAGCTCTTAAAGAAAGTTGTTACGCGTATGCCAGATTTTCGGATCATGATGATATAGTTTATGCCAATGAAGTATATAAATTTGATATTGATATCGTAGATGAAATGGGAAATTTACTTATCCGAATGAAAGAAGCCACGCTCAAACATCAAGAATCTGTTTTAGAACCGGAAAAGTCAAGTCTTATGTATTACCAAAATGAGTGGGTATTGGCGGAACTGGATACAGATCAAAATAAAAGCGGGCAGTTAAATGATATCATTATTTTTGATGTGGATGAAGCGATTTACACTAGACTTAAGGAAAAGACAGCCGGGCAAGTGAGCCGGATCTTTCTGGTAAAACCGGGTACAGCTTGCCGTTGGACGGGTGATACGATTTATGAAGTCAAACCTGGTAATGAAGAAAGCTTTACGGAGTTAATCCGGCTATTTACTGAAAACGGGATCACCCCAAGCCATATGATTCATTTATGGTCAAAGGACAATGGTAGAGATATTAGTTTCCAACAAGAAGAGCTGCAGCAAAGTTTTTATTCACTCTTTTGGCTAACTAAAGCATTGATGAAAAAAAGGCTCCATACTAAGTTTCAGGTAATTTATGTTTACCCAATGGGGAGCGATGCTACCAACCCTGTTTATGGCGGCATATCAGGTTTTTTTAAAACATTGCCGCTTGAAAATGCTGATTTCAGCTGCAAGACCCTTGGTCTTTTGTCTCCAGATATCCAATCCCTGACAGAAAAAGTCTGGGTCGAAATAAATATGCAGCACTCTGGCTCATGTGACATATGCTATTTAAGAGGCAGACGTCATGTAAAGGTTACTAAGAAATTTAATGTAGCAGGCGACAAGGCTGAGATCCGTAAGCAGGGGGTCTATCTGATAACCGGAGGAAATGGCGGCCTAGGCTTGATTTTTGCCAGATTTCTATTGGAAAGTCACCAAGCAAAGATAGTGCTTGCAAGCCGCTCAAACCTGTCAGAAAGCAGGCGACAAGAGCTGGAGTCGCTGGATGGAGAAGTTTGGCATGTAAAAAGTGATATATCCCAAAAAGAGGAGATAGCTTATTTGATTGAAAGCATTCACAACAGATTTGGACAGTTGAATGGAATCATCCATTGTGCAGGTGTTATAAATGATTCATACATTATAAATAAGCTTCCGGAAGAGCTGGAAAAGGTTATTTCTCCAAAGGTTTACGGCTTGTATTTACTTGACGAAGCGCTCAAGGATGAAAAACTTGACTTTTTTGTGCTATTTTCTTCCATCGTTTCACTCCTTGGTAACGCAGGTCAGGCCGATTATGCCTATGCTAACAGCTATATGGATTGCTATGCTCATTACAGGGAAAACCTATGCAAAGAAGGTAAGCGGTACGGCAAGACATTGTCGATTAACTGGCCGCTCTGGAATGAAGGCGGAATGAGGGTGGATGAAGGGTCAAGGCAATTGCTGATGAAAACTATGGGTGTAAAACCTATCAATAGAAAAGCCGGACTGGAAGCTTTTGAACATGGACTTGCTTTGGGAGTAAGCCAGTTCCTTGTAGCGGAAAGTTATCGCGACGGCCTGTTGCAGCTGATCCCAAAACAGGAAGATAATACCGCCTTTCAAAGCTCTGATCACTATGAATTATCGGCGGACAGTATAGCGGCGGCCTTCCAAAAATGGCTTGTCGGTGAAATATCATCTGTTTTAAAGGTAGAAGTGTCGGATATAAATATGGAAGATGACATAAGTGATTATGGATTTGATTCCATATTGCTTACTGAGCTGGCAAACAGAATTAACGAAGCATATAACTTGGATATCTTACCGCCGGTATTTTTTGAATATTCGTCTATACGCTCGTTTTCAGAGTATGTATGCAGGGAAAATCCGGCTGCCCTAACAGGCCTGTCGGAGCAGCATGCTGAACCGTCAGAGAAGGTAAGCGGAATGAACGAAGCGGAATCCCCAAAAAGCAGCGACTCCTGTTTTACTAAATTTACGTATTTAAATAAATATACAGAAAATGAGGATATTGCAATAATCGGAATGAGTGCGGTGATGCCTCAGTCAGAAGATATCACTGAATTTTGGAGAAATCTGACTGAAGGAAAGGACTTAATCACGGAAATACCAAAAGACCGCTGGGATTGGCGGAATTATTATGGAGATCCGTCGCTTGAGTCTGGAAAAACCGATATAAAATGGGGCGGGTTCATGAGGGAAGTAGATAAATTTGATGCTTCTTTCTTCGATATTTCACCGCGAGAGGCCGAAATCATGGACCCCCAGCATAGAATATTTTTACAGACGGTATGGAAAACGGTAGAGGATGCGGGTTATAAAATGTCCGGTTTATGGGGCAGTAAAACAGGTGTGTTTGTTGGTGTATCAACATCGGAATATGCAGATGCAATGAGGGAAAACGGTATCGCCATTGAAGCGCATACCTCAACCGGCATATGCCATTCCATCCTCTCAAACCGCATATCATATCTTTTTAATTTTCAAGGTCCCAGCGAACCGATAGACACAGCATGTTCCAGCTCATTGGTGGCTGTCCACAGGGCGGCGGAAGCCATCAGGAACGGTTCATGTGATCAGGCCATTGCCGGAGGCGTAAACGTATTGCTGAGTCCTTCCTTGTACATATCTTTTAATAAAGCAGGCATGTTGAGCCGGGACGGCCGATGTAAGACCTTTGATAAAAGAGCGGATGGCTATGTCAGGGGAGAGGGCTGTGGGGCGGTATTGCTGAAGCCTTTAAGCAAAGCTAAAGTAGATGGAGACCATATTTACGGAATCATCAAAGCAACGGCTGTCAATCATCAAGGGAGGTCAAACTCATTAACGGCTCCTAATCCAAACTCGCAGGCTGATTTACTTGTGAATGCATATATGCAGGCAGGCATCCAGCCTAACCGGGTGGGTTATATAGAAGTGCACGGAACGGGAACCAGCCTTGGCGATCCAATTGAAATAAATGGCTTGAAGAAAGCCTTTACTGAGCTTTATGAAAAGCATGGCTTGAAATCCGTTAATCAGCCGTATTGTGCGTTAGGAGCTGTGAAAACAAATATCGGCCATTTAGAGGCGGCGGCGGGAATAGCCGGATTAATAAAAGTATTATTGGCGCTCCGGTATCAAAAAATACCAGTAAATGCTACCTTCCAAGAACTGAATCCCTATATTAAACTGGAAGGATCCCCGTTTTACATTCCCCAAAAGCTGAAGGAGTGGAAAGCATTCAGGGACAGTAGCGGATATGAATTGCCTAGGGTTGCAGGCATTAGTTCCTTTGGTTTTGGAGGAGTAAACGCACATATCGTCATTGAGGAATATCATGGGGTGAATAATAGCAGGAAGGAAAGCGATGCACCGCAGCTTATTACGCTGTCGGCAAAGACCGAAGAACGTCTAAGGTTATATGCGGGACAGTTGCTTGAGTTCGTTGAAACAGCAGATTCGTTGCCAGAAAAAGTTACTTTGCAGCAAATTGCCTATACCTTGCAGGTAGGCAGAGAGGCCATGGAACTAAGATTGGCTTTGCTGGTTTCAAGTGCGGAGGATTTAAAGAAAAAATTAAAACAATACTGGTCCGGACAAGTTCTTGCCGAAGGTGTTGTCAGTGGCGGTACTGGGGAAGATAAACATAGCAACGGATTTATGATTGACGGAGAAGAAGGAAAAGAATATATTAAATCGTTGATACGTAATAGGAGGCTATTGAAGCTTGGCCAATTATGGGTGTCAGGAATTGATATAGACTGGTTTCTATTGTACGAGGAAATATCCGTGAAGACAGCTGCCCTGCCCTCCTATCCTTTTGAGAAACAAAGGCATTGGTTTGACGCTGGCATTCATAATGAAAAACCTAAAAATAATGAAGCCCATAAAGAGGATAAATACTATTTTAAAAATGGTTTGGAAGGAGATAACATGGAAGGAATTAGCATAGAAGGAGTTAGCATGGGAGAGAATGCAACCGGCATAATAAAAAAAGTGAAACTGAAAAAACCGGAATCAGCTATGAATCAGATAAAAGAAGTTGAGTCTGTCATCACGCAGAATATTTTCCCTGCCATAAAGGAGAAACCAAAGGGAAAAATGGATAGTGGTATGCCGATTACTATCTTAAAGCATAAGCTGAAGACATTATTAGCAGAAACACTTCATATATCCGAAAGTATGGTCAATGAAGCAAAATCATTTACAGAACTGGGACTTGATTCAATTCTCACCGTAGATTTTATAAAAAAAATTAATAACGAATTGGGAACAGGGTTGAAAGCTGTAAGAGTTTATGATCATCCGAATATTAACACATTAACACAATATCTGACATCAACAGCAGATTTTAATTCGATAGACTCATTCCATACGGTAAATACGGCAGAAGAAGATACTGATTTAGTTCAAAAAAAAAATCCTTTGACTGAGTGCCACCCGGTATTTGATCGGACAAGCAGTGATATAGCAATTATCGGAATATCAGGAAGGTTTCCCGGGGCTGATAATGTCGAGGAATACTGGAACAACTTAAAAAACGGTATTTCTTCGGTGACGGAGGTATTGCCGGAACGATGGGATGTTAATGAATTTTATAGCCCTGAGCCCCAAGGACCCAATCAGACATATTGTAAATGGGGGGGCTTTTTAAAAGATATTGATCTATTCGACCCGCTATTTTTTAATATCTCACCAACCGAGGCTGAGCTAATGGATCCCCAACAAAGACTGTTCCTAGAGCAGGCATGGCAGGCTCTGGAGGATGCCGGTTACGCTGAGAAGCTTTTTGAAAATATCAAGTGCGGTATATTCGCGGGGGTAATGTCCAATGACTATCATGAACTTTTGGCAAGGGAACGTTCTGTAATGAATCAGGCGCAGGCAATGACCGGTAATGCAAATTCAATTTTAGCTTCAAGGATTGCATATTTATTAAACTTAAAGGGACCGGCTGTTGCGGTCGATACAGCTTGTTCTTCATCGTTAGTCGCAATTCATCTGGCTGGCCAGTGTCTCATCAATGGCGATGCGGATATGATGCTGGCCGGAGGGGTCAGCTTATACTTAACCGAAAACTCCTTCATCAAGATGAGTAATTCGGGTATGTTGTCTAAAGAAGGCCGGTGCAAGAGCTTTGATAACGGTGCGGCAGGATTTGTCCCTGGGGAAGGTGCCGGCGTAGTAGTCTTGAAGCTGTTAAATAATGCCGTACGGGATCATGACCACATCTACGGAATCATAAAGGGATGTGGAATTAACCAAGATGGGAAAACAAACGGAATAACAGCACCGAGCACCGCCGCGCAAAAGGAATTAGAGCTGGATGTATACAGAAAATTTAATATAAACCCCGAAAGTATTAGTTATGTGGAGACGCACGGTACTGGCACAAAACTAGGGGATCCAATAGAGATACAAGCCTTAACGGATGCTTTCCGCTGCTTCACGAATAAGAAAAGCTTTTGTGGCATCGGCTCGGTAAAAACTAATATCGGACATACGTCATCAGCAGCGGGAGTAGCGAGCTTGATAAAGGTGCTTTTATCATTTCGGCATAAACAAATTCCACCATCGCTCAATTTTGACAAAGAAAATGAGCATATTAGCTTCGCAGATACACCTTTTTATGTGAATACACAGCTTAGAGAATGGTCAAGTACCGTGCCGCGGCGGGCGGCGGTAAGTGCTTTCGGATTCAGCGGCACCAATGTTCATATGGTTCTGGAGGAATATGTTGTGCCTCAGGTATATTATGAGGGGGCGACAAGTGAATATCAGATTGTGCCCGTATCAGCCAGAAATGCCGGACAGCTTAATAAATATGCCCAAAATATATTAAAGTTCTTAGAGAACAGCGATTCGGTTTCTTTGGCGGATCTAGCCTATACCCTGCAAGTGGGAAGGGCGGTCATGGAGAAGCGTTTGGCCATTGTGGCTTCAAATATAGCTGAAGTTAAGCAGAAACTGATGGAATTCCTGCAGATGGATGCCAAGATAAGTTTTCTGGGTCTTTATTGTGACAGTATGAATAATATCCACCGGAACGAAGAGCATGATGCCTCCGGGGAGGTTGAATCCGCCATGAAAACCAGAGATATGGACAAATTGGCAACGTTGTGGGTTTCGGGATCAGATGTGGATTGGAAGCTGCTATATGATGCCGAACAGCATATACCCAGACGCATATCACTTCCTACATATCCCTTTACAAAACAGCGCTGCTGGATTAACTCTGGTTTAAATGTTAACAGCATGTCTCCTTCAAGGCTCCATCCCCTGATTGAGAAGATGAACCCCCAGATGAGCCTGGCAGAAGGCGGAGCTGTATTCAACATGACACTGTATGATACAAACAGGATGGTTTCGGATCACAAGGTACACGGGCAGCCGCTTTTTCCCGGTACGGGATTTCTTGAAATGGCTGCCGCTGCCGGACACATCGTCACAGAAGGACTGAATTGTGAAATAAGCAACATTACATGGCTGTCGCCAATGTGGGTAACAGAAGAAAAGAAAGAAATACGGATTATATTAAAAATGCAGGAACAATCGCTTCACTTTCAGATACAGAGCAAGGGCTTCTTGGAAAGTAAATTTGTTACTCACGCCCAAGGAGAGTTATGTCCTGTAGAATCAGGTGCTCAGCCGGCAAAGCAGCATATTTCAATCGAGTCTGTTAAAAAGGGGTGCTTTAATCACTTGAGTCAGGAAGCCTTTTATCGACAGTATGCAGAAATTGGTATTACCTACGGTAAATATCTCCAAGGCGTGCAGGAGATATACAGCAGCGGAGGAGAGGTTCTCGGTAAAATTAATTTGAGTCCTGAATACGAGCAGGAGATATCCCAATATATACTGCATCCGGCACTAGTGGACAGTGCACTGCAATGTATTGCTGCCTTGGAGCATCATGCCGGACAGCCAAGAACTTATGTACCTTTTTCAGTGGAAAGCATAAGGGTAATCAAGAACCTTCCAGCGCGGGGATATTCATATGTAAGATTGAACAATAAAGAGCAGAAACTCTACAATGTCGATATAATTGACGAAAATGGTGCCATTTGTGTCATGATTTGCAATGTGGCGGTAAGACCATTGCCGGATGCTGCTGAAAAGCTTTTCTATATCCCGCAATGGGTTCTCAAACCTTTCGCGGAACAACAAGAAGCAGAACCGATAAATAAAGGTAGTATTTTAATTGTTTATCCGCCCGAAACAATGGGGCTTGAAACAGCACTTGAGCAGGAATTTCGGCATCGGGGAGCCAGTGTACAACTTATTAAACTTGGTACTAAAATTCAGTTTGAAGAAAACCAATGGGAAATAAACGCTGGGAATTCAGATAATTTTAACAAATGTATAGAAAAGCTTGCAGATGTTTCACAGATATTTTTTCTCGGCGGTATCAATGGCTCTGAGAATGAGGCTTTCTTTGATATCAGGCAGATGGAGATATTGAATGAAAGTCAGGAAAAAGGAGTGGTTTCGCTCTTCCGGCTGATAAAAGCACTAAGCAGACATGGTTTTGATTGCCGGCCGGTCCGACTGGATGTAATCACGAATAATACTTATGCAGTGTTGCCTGGCGAGGATATAAATCCCAATGGGGCAAGTTTAATTGGGTTTACGCGTTCACTTGCGGAAGAATTTCATCATTGGTCAGTGAATTGTCTGGATATCAGCCTGAAAGAAAACAAGGATGCGCAGGCTCTTGCCAAAAGCATCCTTAACCAGCCGTTATCTCCAAAACCAGTTGAAGCAGCTATCCGGAATGACAAGCGGTACGAAAGAGTATTGGAGAATATAAAGTTGCCGCCAGCAAGGGAAATCAGAGAAACCTTTAAATATAAAGGAGTATATCTGATAGCGGGCGGTGCAAGCGGCATAGGATATGAATTGGGACGATATCTGGCTCAGAATTATGCGGCAAGGTTGGTACTGATCGGTCGCAGCGGAATGAATGAAAGGCTTAAAAACAAGCTTTCACAGATTGAGTCAATGGGTGGAGAGGCAATATACATACAAGCAGATCTGACTGATTTACAAGGCATGCAGGATGCTGTTAAAAAGGTAAAGCGGCATTTCGGGCATATTAATGGGGCAGTTCATTCAGCGATTGTACTGAATGATAAAACCATCAACAATATGAATGAAGACATCTTATTAGAAGTACTGGCTCCAAAAGTAAAGGGCAGTGTTATATTAGGCTACGTGCTGTGGCAGGAAAAACTGGATTTCATGATGTTTTTCTCTTCAGCACAGTCATTCCTTTGCCAAGCAGGTCAGAGTAATTATGCAGCTGCCTCGACATTTATCGACGCATATGCATGTTACCTTCAACAAAACCAAAGCTACCCGGTAAAAATTATTAACTGGGGATACTGGGGCAGTGTGGGAGTAGTTGCCGACGAAAGATACCGCATACAATTGGCCGCGTCAGGCATATATTCGATTGAGCCAAAACAAGGCATGGAAATAATTGAAAGAGTGCTGGCGCAGGACGGCAATATCCAGCAGGTTGTGGCAGTAAAGGGTGATAATAGCGCATTGCAAAGACTTGGTATCACAAGGGAATCTTCTTTACTTCCTGATTCATATAACTACGATGGCTTCAAGCTTCAACGGAACCAAGCAGCGTTTGATAAGCTTGATGAATGGTGCTGCTATGTGCTGCTCAGTGTTTTTCAACAGATGGGAGTTTTTTTGAAGAGCGGAGAACGCTATGATAAAAATACTTTGCAGCAGCAGCTGAGAATCATTACCCGTTATGGGCGTTTGCTAGATGTACTGCTGGATATATTGGCTCAAGCGGGTTTTCTGACCCTGAGCACCGTCTTGAACGGGTCGGTTATTTCTACTTCCGCTATGCTTGATACCGACGATACAATTAGAAAAATCAGAACCCTTGAAGTAGAAAAGGAACTGTTGGCTGAAGAGTTTCCGCATATAGTTCCTCATGTAAATCTTGTATGGACATGTTTGAAGGAGTATCAGGAAATGCTGACAGGACGCAAAAACCACATGGAGGTCATGTTTCCGAAAGGATCCATGTCACTTGTTGAAGGCATTTATTCTGGATACCCAATTGCGGATTACTTTAATCTAATAGTGGCTGATATTATAAAGAACTATATTGAAAAGCGGCTTAAATATGATCCCAAGTCAGTCATTCATGTTCTTGAACTTGGATCAGGAACTGGTGGTACAAGCAGGATTGTGCTGGAAGCAATAAAGGGGTATCAGAGTAACGTAAGTTTTACTTATTCAGATATTTCAACGGGCTTTGTCAATTATGGGAGAGAAGAATATGGTGCCCAATATCCGTTTGCCATGTTTAAGGTGCTTGATATTGAAAAGCCGTTAGAGTTGCAGGAAATCGAAATTGATTGTGTTGATATTATATTTGCTGCCAATGTGATTCATGTAACCAAAAGGATCGCAGACACTTTAAGTCAAGTAAAGCGTCTATTAAAAGAAAATGGCCTTTTCATAGTCAGCGAAGCAACCACAAGACACAACTTTGTAGACATGACCTTCGGTTTGACTGAAGGATGGTGGCATTATCAAGATGAGGAGAACCGCCTGCAGAACTCGCCTTTGTTGAATACTCTCTTATGGAAAAACATTATGGAAAAAAGTGGAATTAAACATATAAAAACGCTAGGCATTCCGGCTATAGAGGAGGAAAAATCCACCCAATGTGTTATCGTAGGAGAAAACAGCGGGGAAACAAGGGTTAATGTATTAATAACTCATGCTGCCCGGTCACAGTCAGAACTACGCGATAAAGTGCTGGACTATGTAATACAGGTATTTTCAGAGGTTTTAAAAGTAAATAAAACATTGATTGACACTAATGCTACGTTTGAACGCTATGGGGTTGATTCGCTTGTGGGTTTAATGTTAATCAGGCGTTTTGAGAATGACTTTGGTCAACTTCCAACTACTCTTTTGTTTGAACATATGACTGCAAAAAAACTGTCTGATTACTTCGTGTCAGAACATTATGCAAGGTTAAATGAGTTGTTGGGAACAGGAAAGGAAAAAGAAAGTTTTGCCGGGGAACAGCTTAATATTGACGATAATAATTTTGATGATAAGAAATTATTTCAAGCAGAAGGGTTAAAGGAAGATGAGATTGCCATCATCGGTGTCAGCGGGATTTATCCAGGAGCAGATAATCTTGAAGAGTTTTGGGAGAATCTGCGAAATGGAGTTAACAGCATCAGTGAGATACCAAAAGACCGCTGGAACTGGAGAGATTATCCGGATACAATTCATAGCAAATGGGGAGGATTTATCAAAGATGTAGACAAATTTGACCCGCTGTTTTTCCATATAACACCAGAGGATGCTGAAGGTATCGACCCTCAGGCGCGCCTTTTTATGGAGACTGCATGGAACGCCTTTGAAGATGCAGGTTATACCAATAGAGAGTTTGATAGAATCGAGCGGCAGGTCGGTGTCTTCGTTGGAGTAATGAACAGCAATTATGAGTTTTTAAGTGGGGAAGCTTATGGCAGAGGCCATATAACCGGAGCCCATTCATCGCATTGGGCAATACCGAACAGGGTATCTTATCGCTTTGACTTCTACGGTCCAAGCCTTGCGGTAGACACCGCCTGCTCTTCATCTCTTACCGCTCTGCACTTGGCTTGTGAAAGTCTGAAGCGGGGGGATTGCCGGATTGCCGTAGCAGGTGGTGTAAATCTGATCCTTCATCCAATGCATTATCAGAGATTATCCGCCATGAATATGATTACGGAGGATAATAAGTGCAAAAGTTTTGGTGCCGGGGCGGATGGATTTGTTGACGGCGAGGGTGTGGGTGCTGTAATACTGAAGCCGCTTGAACAGGCCATCAGGGATCATGATCGTATTTATGCCGTGATCAAGGGATCAGCCATTAATGCAGGCGGAAAGACCAGCGGATTTACGGTTCCTAACCCGATAGCCCAGTCGAAAGTAATTGAGAGTGTGCTACAAAGAACAGGAACAAATCCTCGTACAATAACTTGTTTGGAAGCACATGGAACAGGAACAAACCTAGGTGATCCGATTGAAATTGCCGGCTTGACTAAAGCCTATGCAAGCCATACAGATGATTCGCAGTATTGTTCCATCGGATCGCTCAAGTCTAATATCGGGCATCTGGAATCAGCGGCAGGCATAGCTGGTTTGACCAAGGTCATTTTACAGATGAAATATAAACAACTGGTTCCTTCCCTTAATGCTGAAGTATTAAATCCCATGATAGAATTTGGAAATACTCCGTTTTATGTACAAAGGGAGTTAAGTGAATGGCAACAGCCAGTCATATTGGCTGACGGTGAGGAAACAAGGTATCCTAGAAGAGCGGCTGTCAGTTCGTTTGGTGCCGGTGGCGCAAATGCCCATTGCATTGTAGAAGAATATATACCTTTGCCAGGATGTGATATTTACCAGAGAGCCGAAACAGATGAACAATCTTTAGAATTAATCGTACTGTCAGCACAGAATGAAGAGAACTTGAAAGCCTATGCTCAAAATATGCTTGCTTATCTGCAAAAGCTTGAAAGTTCAGGAGAAAATTTTGTCTCGCTTACCGATGTCGCATATACGCTTCAGGCAGGCAGGGAACCTATGAAGGAAAGGCTGGCATTCATTTGCGAGAATATTCATAAGCTGTGTAAGACATTGGAGCAATATTGTATGGGTGTAAACGACAGGGTACAATTATACACAGGAAATTCAAAAAGCATGGAAAAGACGCTGAAGGCTCTTATTGGGGGCAGTGAGGGAGCGGAAATTCTAAAGTACATTATTAATGGAGGGAATTTAGATAAAATTGCGCAGCTATGGGTGATGGGTGCGGATATTGACTGGAATCAGTTATATAACAATGACTTACCAATACGGATAGCTTTGCCACCGCGTCCTTTCTTAAAAAGGCGGTATTGGGTTGATAGCAATAGCGGCATAAAACCTGCGGCTGATGGATTCAGTAAACCAGATAAGGAAATCCAACTGTCAAGAGCTGAGAAAAAAATTGTCCGAATGGCAGCAGATATATTAAATGTTGACGAGAAAGAAATTAATATCGAAAAGGAGTTGGATCTGGAATACTATGATAGCATGGAACTTGTTGTGAGAATAACGAAAGAGTTCGGGAATTATCTTGATCCAATGACCATTATTAACTGTAAGTCTATAAAAGCTTTATCCGTCTATCTGGATAGCGTAGGGATAGCAGAAAGAAAAACATCTAGTAGATATAATCTGGTGAAAGAAGAGACTTCTGAAAATCGTATTATAGACAAAGCAACGGTACGCGCTGAAATTGTAGCTATGGTAGCAAGAATATTAAAAACCTTTGAAAGTGAGATAGATATCGATACTGACATCAGCGAATATGGCCTGAATTCTATTAATGTAATGCTCTTGTATTATAAGCTGAATGAAGCCTATGGCAATCAAATAGAACCAATGATGATTGTTAATAGCAGGTCGATACGAGTATTGGCTGATTTCCTGGTCGATAACAAGCTGATATGTGCTTGATGAGCTGTTAATAAAGCAATGATCACTGGAAATTTATCAAAGATGCAGAAAGGTGAGGTTAATTATGACAAAAGAATATATTTTTGAGTTAATTAAAAAGACTATCAACGAGATAGATCCAGATATTGCGACAGATTGTTTAAGAATGGAGCAGAGTCTTAGTGAAATTGGTATTAACTCCATAGACCGTGCAGATATCATAATAATATTATTGGAGGAATTAAATATTAAAATGCCTCTTGTTGAATTTGGCAGATTAAAAAATATAGAAAGTATTGTAGAATTATTATATGAAAAAACCAAGTGAAGATATGGATCATATCGCAGTAACCGGAATCGGTATTATCAGTTCTATTGGAAACAATGTATTGGAATTTAAGCGCTCTTTAAAAAATGGTAAATGTGGAATCGGTGTTCTCGATTCAAATATCGACCACATGAAGCAGATAAAAAGTTTAGGAGCTCTGATACAAAATTATTCATACATAGATGAAGCCGATCGTTATGCAGAAAATAACAAAGAGATAGTTTTGAGAATGAAATCCTGTTTAAGGCGAACAACGGAAAGCATGAGATATGCGAGCGGGGCGGTCCTTGAATCATGGTCAATTGCCGGATTAGGTTCCCAAAACGCCCCTGAGCGGACAGGTATCGTTGTGGCGGGCAGTAATTTATCTTGTGGGCTACAATATAGCTTGCATGATCGGTTTACAAAAGCACCGGAATATCTTTCTCCGTCCTATGCCCTTCAATTTATGGATACAGATTTTGTCGGTACACTTAGTGAAATATTCAATATACAAGGCGAGGGTTTTACTGTCGGCGGAGCTTCTGCCAGCGGAAATGTAGCTATTATTAAAGCTTGCCAGCTTATTAAACTTGGTGTTGCAGACGTTTGTCTAGTGGTTGGTTGCTGCTGTGAACTGTCTCCGATGGAAATCCAGAGTTTTATTAATTTGGGCGGAATGGGGGGACATGGATATATTGAGAGGCCATTGGAAGCATGCCGGCCTTTTGATGTGCAGCATGAAGGTTTTATATATGGACAAGCATCCGGCTGTATTGTTTTAGAATCCAAGGAGCATGCGGTTAAACGGAATGCAAAGATCCTTTCATATATTTGTGGAGGTGCTATCGCTTTAGATGCCAACAGGCTTTCAGACTCTTCTGAAGAAGGGGTCGCGCGAGTGATGGCTGCGGCAATTAGACAAGCAGGGCTGGATGCATCCGATATCTCATACATTAATGCGCATGGAACTTCCACTCCTTTGGGAGATATCACAGAGGTGAAAGCTATAAAGAGAGTATTTGGTAGCAGTGTTGAAAAAGTATGGATTAACTCAACAAAATCCCTTACAGGGCATTGCCTTTTTTCAGCGGGTATTATTGAGGCAATAGCAGTAATCATTCAGATGAATGAGGGGTTTTTACATCCCAATCTGAATCTTTGCAAGTCAATTGACCATGAATGCAGGTTTTGCAAAGAACGAGCTGTTGATGTTGAAATAGAGACTGCCCTAAGCAATTCTATTGGTTTTGGGGGCATCAATACCAGTATTGTTATTTCAAAGAAAAGCTGACTGCAAGATAGCGGTCTTTTCAACTGGATATTTTGTTTCTGCTGTACAGACAGATGAGAGTTAGTACGTAAGAAATAAGTGAGAATAAATGAGTTAAAGGGAGTATGAATGGATATGATGAATTATCAGACGATTCAGGTTCGTTTTCAAGAACCAGTGTGTTATGTACGTATTTATCGGCCGGAGGATAATAATACTATCAATGACCTTTTGGTTGAAGAATTCCGGAAGGTACTGGCTATATGTGAAGAAAGGGTAACCATTGTAGTGATTGAGGGTTTACCAGAAGTCTTTTGTTTCGGGGCGGATTTGCAAGACATTCGTGCCCGGACGCAAGAAAACCAGCTGTCAGGATACAATCCGGAGCCCTTATATGATCTATGGCTGAAAATGACCTGCGGATCGTTCATTACTATTTCTCATGTCAGGGGTAGGGCAAATGCGGGTGGGGTGGGTTTTGTCGCTGCCAGTGATATCACCCTTGCGGATCTGACCGCTCAGTTTAGTTTATCGGAGTTGTTATTTGGATTATTTCCAGCCTGCGTTTTTCCTTTTTTAATCCGTCGAATAGGATTTCAAAAGTCGCATTATATGTCATTGATGACACAACCCATAACCGCCCATCAGGCTCATGAATGGGGTTTGATTGATGTTTGTGAAGCCGATAGCGACAGCTTGCTTCGTAAGCATTTACTGCGGCTTATGCGGCTATCTAAAAGTACGATTTCACGGTATAAACGTTACATAAATGAAGTGGATGATTCTTTATTCAGGCTTAAATCGATGGCGATCAAGTCTAACTACGAAGTATTTACGGATCCCTCAACTCTGGCGAAGATAAACCGTTACGTCGTCACCGGAAAGTTACCTTGGGAAGATTGAGTTAATTAAGCCAAAGGTCTTTTAAATTAAAGAAATTTTAGTCTCCCCGGTCTGACCAGCTTTTCCACTTTTCTTCCTATGTCGGAATAATAAGGAGAGGCCGAAAAACAAAGCCAATATCATCAAAATCAGGGAATCGGACAAAGTGTTATCAAGCTTATGGAAGAAGAGTTCTCAGGTGCGAAAACATGGTTCTTGGATACGCCGTATCTTAGCTTTCGCAATCATCATTTCTACGAAAAAATGGGGTATGTAAAAAAGGGAGAGACCTATTTACTATCAGCAATAATTCTTCCATAATCTGATCTTCCAATCTCAAAATGACGTTTAAATATTTCTCAAAACGATTGTCAAATTTTACAGCTTGTTCTTTTTCATCCTGTCTGATTGCTTTTTCTGCAATACTCCATATAAATGACCAATTTTTAATTTCTTCGTGCAATAGCTTGAGTAAGTTAGCATTGTATGATAAAACTCCGTTTTCAAATGCAGAAGACAAATATTGAAAATAAATATATCGGCTGCCACGAAAAACATGAAAAGCATTATTTAAATATATATTAATATGTTCATTAAAACTAGGCCTCTTTGAGGATTTGATATAACCGGCCTGACAAATGTCAATCAATTTCCTAATTGCTCCACGACCCTGATAAAAAATCTTTCTTTGTTCTATTCTGGGTGACATATAATAGCTTTTAACGGTTTGCTTTAATATTGACAAATTAACGTTATCTATTACAGATTGCGGTATGTCATCCGCATCTACTAATATACAATTAAGATAGTGGCCTATAGCATCTAAAACAGCTGTTTTTTCAACCTTATAAATATCTCTTTCGTGCAAGACCTTTTGATTATTTAGCATCTCATGATCTTCCACATAATAAAAGTAGCGATTGTCGAAATATATAAATAAAATAGCATGACCAGGTTCATAGGTACTTAATTCATGTGGCAGACCAAAATCAGCTGAAAATGGTAATTCTTCATTAATGGTCTGGACAATTACATAATGGTTTTGTTTCAGGAAATTTTCGAGTATATTCAAGGATGCCGCACCTTTTCCCCGATATTCATGCTGTCTGATAATTAATCCTCTGCTATTACTATAAAATGAATTTTCAAAATTAAGATCTAGGCTAATGATGTCCTTATCTTGCATTACCAGATGCAGCGATAAATCATCCAAATAGTAATTAATTAAGTTTTCTTTGTTTGGAAATTTATTTTTCATAATCAGATAAATATGTACCCACATGCAATTACCGCGCATAAAACGGATAAACTCATCATAATTACCTGTTGATTTGGACAGCATATATTCCCGGTTCAGGACATTATAATTCATATTTCAACCTCCGTTCTGATGTAAAAACTATTTGCTTTTCATATAGTCGGTCAGCTTTCGTGTGTTGCAAGATAAGATATAATTTCGTATGCGGTTAAATGATTAGTTCAAAATAATTATATGCTTACCTGCTCTATAAATCAATAGGCATTGTGCAAAGTGTTGAGTAAGGTGGAGAGGGGTAAGTAAAGAAAATGAATATGTTAACAATTCGGCATATGGCTCTACAAATTAACCATTGCTTTTGACATAAAATATGTCAAATAGACAAAAAAACTGTTATTTAGACAATGGTTATTGGAATTAATAATGATATATGGTATGATATTCCATACTTTAAAGGTAAGAAAAACCAAAAAACTTACAATAAAGAATAATATATAAAGTTATTTAGAAAAGGCTCAGATGATGACTAAAATACGATTATTTTACATACCCCACGCCGGCGGATCGGCGGTACTCTGTAAATCGTGGCAAAAAGATCTGGGAAAACAAGTGGAGGTTCAGCCGCTGGAGATGGCGGGAAGGGGAATTCGTTTTCGTGATAACTTCTTTTCTGCCATTCCGGAAATACTTGATGATTTTTATCACAGATTAAAACAATATGAAGGTGAGCCTTACATTATTTATGGCCATAGTTTTGGGGCATTACTTACTTATGAACTGTATTACCGGATTAAAGCGGAGGGGATGCCGTTGCCGGTTCATCTCTTTTTTTCAGGAAGTATTCCTCCCCAGACGCAGTTTATGGAAAAGAAGATATCACATCTGCCTGATGAAACCTTTATCCAGGAGGTCATGGCATATGAAGGATTGGAGCAAGAAATCCTGGAAAACAAAGAATTGATGGAGATTTTCATGCCGGTTCTGCGGGCTGACTTCCGATTACTGGAAGATTACCAGTACCAGGAAAAGCTAGAAAAGATAAAAGTGCCGGCTACAGTACTATACAGTAGCGATATCCAGGAGAAGCGGATTAATGAGTGGGGCAAGCTGATCGAAAGCGCCGTGGATTATCAATTTATTGACGGCGGCCACTTCTTTCTTAAGAAAAACAGCCATACAACGATGGCGGCGGTGATGGCCCGACTGAACCGATATATAGGTGTTTTATAAGGACGTTTTATTATCTGCATGCAAAGGATGAGATCCGGCATTGATAACCGGAGGCATTCGTGCCGGAGGAAGGCTTATGTTAAGTAGTGGAATAGCAATTACCATGCTCATTGTCTCGGTTATTACGGTAATCACCACAGGCTATTATGTCATTACACTGCTTCGTGAGGTATTTATTAAAAAAAGAGTTTTTAACTTCCACGGGAAATCAGGGATCCTGACCCTAGTCTTGGCAGCAATGCTGCTGGTGGGGATTGCTTATTGCCTATACAATGCCCCCTATGTCCTGTTTAGCGGAGTGAGCTGGCTCTATATCATCCAATGGGGGCCGACTACCCTGATCTATGCCGTGCTCTGCTTAGCCGTGGTAGTTCCCTTGATCATCTTGTATTATCTGTTAAATTTCTTCTTCCCTAAGGAAAACGACAAACCTTATTTTATGACCATCGTTCTCAGTATTATCAGTGCCATCGGCAATTCCATCGTGGTATTTCTGGTAAATCATGCGCTCAATATGTCCAACACCAATGAAAGCCGGACGGCGGCAACGGAAAGCGGTATCTACCTTTATTACATACTAGGTATTGCCTTGTTTACTATCTGTGCTTTAGTGGTCAGGAAAAAGCTGATCGACATTACCAGTGATATCATTTACGAAAAAAGAATGGAGATCATTGATAAGATATTAGAGACTTCCTATGAAGAAATAGAAAAGATTGAAGACGGTTCCATCCAGGCCGTCCTCAATAACGATACGGAAGCAATAAGCAGTTTTGTCAACAGCTTTGTCAACGGCTTGACCGGGATATTGACCCTGATCACTTGTTATATCTACCTAGGGACGCAGAATTTCTGGGGGATGTTCTGCTCCCTTTTGATAGTGGCTGTTGCCGTATTCTTGTTTTTGGCGGTCAGCAGCAAGGCAGAGCTTAAGTATCAGCAGAATAGGGATATCCAGAATACATTCTTTAAGCACATAGAAGATATGGTAAGGGGATTTAAGGAACTGTCCATCAGCAGGCGGAAAAAGTGCGAATTTAAAAAGGATATCGCGATAAGCTGTGAAGAATATAAGCAGACTAGGCGGGAAGGGGACACCATGTTTCTGGGCGTCGCCATGATGGGTGAGGTTCTTTATATTGCGGTAATCGGTATCATCCTTTTTATCTTTCCGTTGATCTTTCCTTTGCTGAGCAATGCCACCATGCGCAATTATATCGTCGTATATCTGTATATGGGAGGAATTATCAATCAGGAAGTATATCTGGTGCCGGGACTGATCCGGATTCTCGTCAGCTATAAGCGGATCAACAGTTTTATCAGCGGGCTACATTCGGACGCAGATCACCGGAACGGTGCCGTGGCGGGCTTTGAACCGGAGCTGGCAGCGGTGTCTGATACCGGCATGGATGGAACAGCTGCCGCCGGCATACAGAATCTAGTGATCGAGCTTAAGGATGTCTGCTACCGTTATGAAGGAGATGCGGAAGAAACCTTTGTCATGGGTCCGGTGAACCTGCGTTTTGAATCGGGCGAGATCACTTTCATCTCCGGCGGCAACGGCAGCGGCAAATCCACCCTGGCCAAGATCCTTACCGGACTGTATACTCCCTGTTCGGGAGAAATCCGCCTAAATGAACGTTCCGTGGACAGCAGCGAGCTGCAAAAATACTTTACCGTAATTTTCAGTGATTACTACCTGTTTGACAAAATGTACGGGGTGGATTATGAACAATCCCGTCAGAAAGCGGAGGCCTATCTGGAGAAACTAAAGATACGGAGCCAGGTCCAGATGGAAGACGGGCGGATCAATCCTGGCCAGCTTTCCACCGGACAGCGAAAGCGGCTGGCTTTGGTGATGAGTTATCTCGAGGACCGGGAAATATTTCTTTTTGATGAATGGGCAGCAGATCAGGATCCGGAGTTCCGGCGGTTTTTCTATAAAGACCTCCTGCGGGAACTGAAGGAAGCCGGAAAGATGATAATAGCAATCACTCATGATGAGAAGTACTTTGAGTATGCTGATCAACATATTAAGATGGAATACGGAAATATTGTGGTATGAGTGGTATGAGGAATAAACAGATGAGACTAACATTGCGACAAACATCAAGACAAACATCAAGACAAACATCAAGACAAACATCAAGACAAACATTTAGACAAACATTAAAAAAAATAGCTAACACAACTGACAGAAACATCGGTATCAATATCGGCAAGCTTATGGCGGTGGGGATGTTCCTTATGCTTTTCATCCTCTTTAGTTCCGGCTGCACTATGGCTGAGGTTATGCAGGTCTCGGCTGACGGCCGGCTACAGTATGAAGAGACGGGGGTGCTGATTGAGGATAAAGGCACTCATTATAATGTGGTGCTGGATTATACGGCGGGTCTGAGTAATGAAGAGATGGGACAGGCTTATGCCAGGGGTATTCTTGCCATGGTGCCTGAATTTGAGGCCATCATGGATTCTTATATCAGCTCAAATGTAGTGGAGTATGAATATAGTTTTTGCATCAACCGTTCCTTGGATGTGCGGACGCAGATCCCGACGCCTTATTATGATGAGATCAAAGGGATGGCATCGGTTTTCAGCGGCGGGGAAACAGTCTGGAATGATAACCGGTTATCGGAGGATGAAGTATTTATCTTTAATCTTTTTCCTGACGTCATACGGTTTGCCCAGTGCTGTTATATCTCGGTATACGGCGACCGTTCGGAGACAGGGATGAACATGGCGGCGAGGAATCTGGACTGGTTCCGGGGGGAAGGAAACCAGATGTCACTTTTGCAGGCCATTACGACCATAAAGTATGAGGACCGCTCGGTTTGTCTGATTGGTTACTTGGGATACCAGGCACTTTTAACCGGATTCAATGACAGCCATCTTTTTGCCGGTATCTTGGATTCGGGCACAGGCCAGCCCTATAGCTCAGAAGGGCGGCGTTCGTATACTATGGATTTGCGATATGCCTTGGAAAACTTTGATGATATGAAAACAGCGGCAGACTACCTGCGTGATCCGGGAAAACTGTATACATACAATCATACTATCGGATTCTCTGATCCGGAGTACAGCTTGATCTTGGAGAATAATTTTAGCGGGGAAAGCCGGAACCGCGGCGGCCGTCTGCAAAGAGAGGTCAGGGTGGAGGATTCCCGGCTCAACCAGGGCATCGAATGGGGAATCACGGATGCGGTAGCCTGTGTGAATTCATTCCTTCTCTATGGCAATACCGATAATCATACCGATCAGTCCCATAATATCAAGCGATGGAAAAACATTAAAGAACAGTTGCTTTTAAAAGGCGATACGGTCTCAGTGGAAGAAATGATCGAACTGACTTCTTATTTCCGGGGGAATTCACCGGGAGTATTCTCGGAAAGCGGTGACATCTATAATAAGATGACGGTTCAGATGATGGTATTCGTCCCGGAAACCCTTGAGTTATGGGTTTTCTTTCCGCCTAGGGATTCCGTGGTAAATCCTTCCGACCCGGTTTTTCAGCAGATTACTTTTTTTAATTCATAGGATGAGTTAACAAAGGAGAAGCTTACGATGCAGCGTACATTGGCCGAACTGTTAAAGCTCAGAAGGACAGAGGATAAAAAGGGTGTTACCTTCATTCTCGGCGAAAAGGAAGAGGAATTCCTCTCTTATGCGGCTCTTTATGAGAAGGCAGCCGGCTTGCTTTATGGGCTTCAGGAACAGGGATTCGGATCAGGTGACCAGGTCGTGTTTCAGCTGACGGACAACCGGCAGTTTATATATAGCTTCTGGGCCTGCGTCTTAGGCAAGATGATTCCCGTTCCGGTCACTGCCGGCAGCAATGACGAGCATAGGCTGAAACTGTTCAAGGTGTGGGAGACGCTGACGGCTCCGCGCATGATTGCCTCCGCCCGCTTCATGGAGAGGCTGGCGCAGTATGCCGCGGCGAATGGGCAGGCAGAGCGCCTAGAGGAAATGAAAACCCGTACCTTCTATTATGAAGGGACAGAGTCATCCGGACAGCTTGGCCGGATCTTACCCAGTGAGCCGGATGATCTGACCTTGATACAGTTTTCCTCAGGCTCGACAGGGGATCCCAAGGGTGTGATGATCACCCATAACAATATCTTTGCCAATATTCTGGCCGGAGCCAAGCGGATGAATATGGATGAGCATGACCGCTGCCTGAACTGGATGCCGCTGACCCATGACATGGGCCTGATCGGTAACCATCTAAAAGCTATTATCCTTAATATGAACCAGTATAACATCCATACCGACTTATTTATCCGCCGCCCTTCCCTGTGGATGGAAAAAGCCAGCGAACATCGGATCACCCTGCTCTATTCCCCCAATTTTGGCTATCAATATTTTTTACAGTTTTTCCGGCGCAAAAATCTGGTTAATAAGGATCTGGGCTGGGACTTGTCTACGGTCAGGATGTTCTATAACGGCGCGGAGCCGATTTCCCTGCCCCTGTGTGAAGATTTCCTTACGGTCTTAAAGCCTTACGGACTGTCACCGGATACCATTTATCCGGTTTATGGGCTGGCTGAAGGAACCATAGCCGTGACATTCCCGCCTTGCGGCACGAAGCTGGTAAGGCATGTCTTGGACAGAAGATATCTGCGCCCCGGCGATGCTGTTGTCGAGGCGGAAACGGCGGATGAAAAATACCGCCTTGAATTTGCTGACGAGGGATATCCCGTGGAAGACTCCTATGTGAGAATCTGCGATGCGGACGGCTGCGACCTAGGTGAGAATAAAGTAGGATATATCCACATCAGCGGGAAAAATGTCACAGCAGGATATTTTAACAATAAGAAAGCAACGGAGCGGGTAATTGATCAAGACGGATGGCTGAACACCGAGGACTTGGGTTTCCTTAAGGAAGGCCGGCTGACGGTTACCGGAAGAGCCAAGGACATCCTGTTCGTCCACGGACAGAACTACTATGCCCATGATATTGAGAGGGTGGCGGAACAGCTGCCGGATATCGGGATGGGGGAAGCGGTGGCCGTGGGGGCAAGCGCGGCGGACAATAGCAGCGACGAGATCCTGCTGTTCATCCGTCATAAGGGCGGACCCACAGGCTTCGGGCGGCGCGCCCTTATGATTAAAGAGTATATCTATGAAAAGATGGGCATCAGAGTGGCTCATGTCCTGCCAGTTGCCACGGTCTATAAGACGACCAGCGGGAAGGTGCAGCGATTTAAATACCGGGAAGAATATGTCCGGGGAACCTACGATGCCCTTAAGCAGGAGGTCATAGCGCAATGGGATGACTTCATGGAGCAGCGGGAAATCATCCCGCCGGCGACGGATACGGAGGTTAGCCTGTCCGATATCTGGCGGGATATCTTTGCCTTGGATCAGATCAGCGTAGGGGACGATTTTTATTTACTGGGAGGCGACTCCTTAAAAGCGGCCCGGATGATATCCCGGATCCGGGAAGTTTTTGGAGTGGAAATTGATCACAGCCGGGTATTCGGCAACCCGACGCTGCGGCAGCAGGCGGATTTCATTGACAGCCGGACGGAAGCCTTGCCGGCCGGGGTACAGGACCGTATCGCGCCGGCAGAGCAAAACAACGAAGATAAGCCGCTTTCCTTTGCCCAGCAGCGGATCTGGTTTTTAGATCAGCTCAACGGAAGCAGTCCCCAGTATAACCTGTGCCGGGGCATCCGGATTACCGGCAGTCTCCGGGTCGATATTCTGGAGGAATGTCTGAACCGGTTGATGGACAGGCACCGGATCCTGAAAACCACCTTCCATGAAACGGCGGGCATTCCTATGCAGCGCTATGAAAAAGACCTGCGTCTGACGGTCTCCCGTATCGCCGGCATTTATGACGTAGGCTTATCTGGCCGAGACGAGCTGCTCCGGCAGGCGGCTGAAAAGCCGTTCCGACTTACGGAGGGTCCTTTGCTGCGGGCGGATCTGTTGGAAGAGGGAGCCGGGCAATATATCTTATTACTTTCCGTCCACCATATTGTTTTTGACGGCTGGTCTTATGGGATCTTCTTAAAAGAGCTGATGGAGCTGTACCGGTCCGGCCTGGAAGAGGGCGGGGCGGCCGACCGCCGCCGGGTTCCTGCCCGGTCAGGCGACGATGGCGGGCATGCCCTTACCCGGCTACAGTACGCAGATTACACGCTATGGCAGCGTAGAAGATGGCAGGAAGGTCTTTATCAAGAGGAGCTGGCGGCTCTCCGGGAAAGGCTTTCCGCCGTTTCGGGAACCTTGGAGCTGCCATACGATCAGCCCCGGCCGGCGCTGATGACTTATCATGGCCGTAGTTTGGCGGTTCCGGTACCGGCTGAGACTGCCTCCCGCTTGGAAGCCTATGCCAGGGAGGTTAAGGCCACTCCTTTCATGGTGCTGCTGGCCGCTTTTGCCTTCCTGCTGTCCCGCTACAGCAAGAGCCGTAATTTCCTGATCGGAAGTGCCGCCGCTAACAGAGGCAGGAGCGAGACGGAAGAAATCATCGGGTTCTTTACCAATAATCTGGTAATTCGCGCCGATATCAAGCCTGCTTTCCATTTTCATGAGCTGGTGCGGACAATGAAAAAGGAGACGCTTCTGGCCTATCAAAGTCAGGAGATTCCCTTTGAAAAACTGGTGGAAGAGATGAATGTTCCGCGGGACATGAGTAAGAATCCGTTGTTCCAGGTCTTTTTTTCCATGCTGAACATGCCGGTGCCGGAGCTTACCTTTCCGGGGGCGGAAGCAGAAGTGTTTGAGTTGCCGGGAGCCTATGCCCGCTTTGACCTTGCGGTTGACGTGCAGACGTTAGAAACCGGACTCAGCCTGACTTTTGAGTATAATGCGGATCTGTTCGCGGCAGATACCGTCGCGAGGCTGTCGGAAAATTATCTTTGTACGCTTAACAGAGTCTTACGCGAGCCTTATGTTCTCTTAGATGAAATCCATATCCTTTCCGACGCGGAAGAAGAAATGATCAAGGCGGTGAACTGGGAGGCAGTAAGGCAATATAAGGAGGGGGAAAGCGTAGTCTCTCTCTTTATGGAGCAGGCCGCCAGATACCCAGACAAGACCGCCGTCCGGTGTCAGGAGGAAGAGCTGACATATGGGGAACTGGCGCGGCTATCCGGGGAAATTGCCGGCCTGCTGCGTAAGAAGGGCATCGGAAGGGAAGCTATCGTTGGCCTGTATATGGAGCGCGGCGTGACATTGCCGGCTGCCATCCTAGGGATATTCCGGGCAGGAGCCGCCTACATGCCTATGGATCCGATCTTTCCTAGGGAGCGGCTCCGGTTTATGATACAGGATGCCGGCATCGACTATATTCTATCTGATGACGGCGGAGAGGATTTGGCCGGCAGCGGAGCTGCCATCCTGCGGCTGCCCCGGCAGCGGGAAGCCGGTGAAGCCCATGTTGCGGCGGCGTCCTTTGCCGCGGCTTTGCCTGAACAGGAGGAGGGCGGCGGAAAGGCTTCCGATCTGGCCTATGTTCTTTATACCTCCGGATCCACCGGCAAGCCCAAGGGCGTGCTGATTGAGCAGGGAGCCTTGGTGAATTTCTTGCGATCTATGGCAGAGATCTTGAAGATTACAGCCGATGACCGCCTGCTGGCCATTACCACCGTCTCCTTTGACATCTCGCTTCTGGAACTCCTCCTGCCGCTGGTGACCGGCGGCTATGTGCGGATCGGGATGTGGGAAGATGCCATAGACGGAAAACGGCTCAATACCTTGGTGGAGAAGGAAGATATTACTTATCTCCAGGCAACCCCCGCCACTTGGCAGTTAATGCTGGCGGCCGGACTTTCCCGACGCGCCGGCCTGAACATCCTGTGTGGCGGCGAAGCCCTTCCCAAGAGTCTAGGTGAAGCTTTGGCGGCCAGAGGTAAGGCGCTCTACAATATGTACGGTCCGACCGAAACGACGGTCTGGTCGACCTATAAAAAATACGAAGGTCAGGTGGAAACTGTCACCATCGGCAAGCCTTTGGCCAATACAAGTGTTTATGTCTTGGATGCCGGCCAGATGCCGGTGCCGGCGGGCACCGTAGGGGAATTGTACATCGGCGGTGCCGGTCTGGCCAGGGGCTATCTGCATCAGGAGGAACTGACGGCGGACAGATTCATTATCGGCGCTTTTCCCGGCACCCGCCTTTACCGGACCGGCGATCTGGCTAGACTGCGTCCGGATCTTGAGCTGGAATGTCTGGGCCGGGAGGACCATCAGGTAAAGATCAGAGGCTTCCGGATCGAACTGGAGGAGATCCGCAATATCCTTTCCGCCCACCCGGCTGTCAAGGAAAGCGTGGTAGCCGCCAAAGAGGACCGCCACGGCAACAAGTTCATCGCCGCCTACTGCCTTCCCGCCGAAGGTTCCGGCGAAAGCCGTCCGGCGGAAATACCGGAAAGTGAGCTGCGGACGTTCCTCAGAGCAAAACTGCCGGAATACATGGTTCCTTCCGCCTTTATTACGATGGCGGCTTTTCCGCTGACCAGTAACGGAAAGGTGGATTACAAGGCCTTGCCGCATCCGAAAACCTTAAGACTCGCGCCGGAGACAGTCGCGGCCGGTCTGACTGAGCCTGTGGCGACAGTTCCGACTGATCTGACCGTGCCTGTGGCGACAGTACCGGCTGGTCTGATTGAGCCTATGGCGACGGCTGGAACGGCTGCCGGCAAGGATGAAGCAGCGGTCATGGCCATTTTGACTGATATCTGGAAAGAAGCGCTTTCCCGGCCGCAGATCCGGCCGACAGATAACTTCTTTGATCTGGGGGGACATTCCCTGCTTTTATCTATGGTGCGTAACCGGATAAAGGAGCAGCTGTCCCGTGATGTTCCTATGATCAGGCTGTTTCAGTATCCTACGGTCAAGGAGCTGGCGGCCTATCTGGTAGGGATGCCGGCTAAGGAGCCGGGAGAGAGCCGGGAAGGCGCGTCGTGCCCGGTTTCCGGCCACACCGGGGATATCGCCGTCATCGGCATGAGCGGGCGTTTTCCGGGGAGCAGGGATATCGACGAGTTCTGGATGAATTTATCCGGCGGCATCGAGGGCATCTCACATTTTGACGAGCAGACCGCCTTGGCGAACGGTGGGGACGTAGAAGAGGTCAGGAAGACGGAATATGTAAAGGCCTGGGGCGCCTTGACGGACGTGGACCGGTTTGATGCCGAATTCTTCGGATACAGCCCCCGGGAGGCAACAGTCCTAGATCCTCAGCAGCGGATATTTCTCGAAGAGGTCTGGAAGGCTTTTGAACATGCCGGGGTGAATCCGGAGAATGGTTCTGTGACCATCGGCCTGTATGCCGGGGTGGGGATGAACTCCTATATGGAGCTTCTGAAGCAGGCCGGTTTCTGGGGAACCTTATCCGGCGATTACCAGCTGATGACCGGTAACGACAAGGATTTTCTAGCTACCAGAGCGGCTTATAAGCTCAATCTCACCGGCCCGGCCGTGACGGTTCAGACTGCCTGCTCATCTTCGCTAGTGGCCGTGCACCAGGCCTGTGCCAGCCTACGGTCAGGAGAATGTGACGTGGCGGCGGCCGGCGGCGTCAGTATCCGGCTGCCGGAAAAGCAAGGCTACCTCTATCAGGAGGGCATGATCCTTTCTCCCGACGGCCATTGCCGAGCCTTTGATAAGAATGCCGCCGGTACGGTGGGGGGCAACGGTGCTGGGGTGGTTATCTTAAAGCGGCTGGAAGACGCGGCGGCAGACAAGGATCATATCTTGGCGGTCATCAGAGCCAGTGCGGTCAACAATGACGGCAGTGATAAGATCGGCTATACCGCTCCTGGTGTGTCCGGCCAGTGCCGGGTGATCGTCCAGGCTATGAAGCAGGCCGGCCTCGGCACAGAGCAGATTGCCTATGTAGAAACCCACGGAACCGGCACCCCGCTGGGGGATCCGATCGAAATTGAGGGTCTGAAGCAGGCTTATCAGATTATCGGCGGCAAGGATATTGCCGACCCAAAGGACATTGCCGGCGAAAAAGATATTGCTGACCCAAAGAATCTGCCGGGTCAAAATCCTTCTTGTGCCTTAGGCTCGGTCAAGACTAATATCGGGCATCTGGATGCCGCCGCCGGGGTTGCCGGTTTGATTAAGACGATCCTGTGTATCCGCCATCGCCGGCTGGTACCCAGCCTGCATTATCATGAAGCCAACCCGGAAATAGATTTTACGGACAGCCCTTTTTATATCAATACAGAGAACCGGGAGCTTATGGTACCGGAGGGAGCATTATATATGGGCGTCAGTTCCTTCGGAATCGGCGGAACCAATGCCCATCTCATCCTTTCGGATGCGCCCCCGGTTTCCGGCACCGCTATCGGTGAGCAGGCAAAGACTTTCCGGTTCCCGGTCTGGGCAAGAAACCGGCAGGCGCTTGCCGTAAAGTGCCGGGAGCTCCGTGCTTATCTGGAACAGCATCCGGAAACAGCGCCGGAGGACTTGGCTTATACCCTTCAGACCGGCAGGAAAGCAATGGAGGAGCAGTATCTGTTTTATGCATCTTCACGGGAAGAGATAATGGAAAAACTGGCTTCTTTCCCGGCTTTTGGCGCGGAAGCCTCGGCCGCCCCGATTTCTGTTGCCAAGCCGCTAAACGGCAGGAAGATCCCCCTTCCGGTTTATCCCTTGGCCGGAAAAAGTTACTGGCCGGCGGCCGGAAAACAAGAAGATAGCAAGAAGACAGCCGTTTCCCGGGATTTTCGGGACTATCTCTATGCCCCTGTCTGGGAGGAGGCTCCGGAGCCGGCCAAGCAGCAAGAAGAGCTTGGCGGGACGACTGAGGCAGTACTCTTACTATACGACACCGCCCCGGACGAAGGCTTCCGGGTCGCGGGACTGATCGCCGCACTGGCGGAAAAAAACGCCCGCGTGACCGTGGCTGCCTACGGATCGTCTTTTAAGGAGAAAGCTCCGGGCGAGTATGAACTGGATCTGTATGACAATAAAGACTACCCGCTCCTGTTAAAGGCGGTGATGGCCGTGCCCGTAAAAAGCCTGACCGTGGTCTATTTATTTTACCCGCCGGCGTCAGACGCGGCAGAGCTTCCCAGCGGCCGGAACTGGGAAACCTATGAAAACTGTTATTTTGCCCTGATGGGCATGGCTCAGGCCATTGGCAGCCTTGCCGACCGGCCACCTATCACCATTAAGGCTGTAACCGGGGGTATGCACCGGATTCTGGGTAACGAAGTCCGGCGGCCGGAGACAGCCCTTTATCTGGGGGCACTGAAAGGGATTGCCGTCGAGTATCCGGATATCACATGTGTCAGCGTTGATGCCGTGAACGATGATCCCAAGGACGAGGAAAGCTTCGCGCTGGACTTGGCCGCCGAACTGCTTTCCGGTACCCGCGAACCCGAAGTGGCCTACCGGTGCCGCCGCCGTCTGGCTAAAAGATACAAGCCGGTTTTCTTTCAGGAGATCGGCCCGGGAGGAATCGGCATCGAACCGGCCGGCGTCTATCTGTTTACTGGCGGTCTGGGCGGGGTAGGCCGGCATATTGCGGAAGAACTGACAAGGCATGGACCGGTTACCCTGATCTTCTTAAAAAGGGAGCCCTTTCCCCCGGAAGTACAGTGGGAAGATGAAAAATTCCTAGAGACGCTGGATCCCCAGACCAGTGACACCTTAAAGCAGTTGCGAAAATGGAAAGCAGTCGGCTGTCAGATTCTGATCTTGGCAGCAGATGTGGGAAACCGGCAGGATATGCTTGGCGTACGGGAAGTTATCCGGAACCGCTTCGGAAAGCTGACCGGCATCCTGCACGCCGCCGGAAGCTCTGGCGGGGGAATGTTGCAGGGCAGGCGGAAAGAGGACGTCCGTAAGGTATTCCATGCCAAGGTAAAGGGAACGTTCCTGCTCTACCAGCTGTTCTTGCCGGAACAGCCTCGCTTCATGCTCCTTTTTTCTTCCCTCAACGCTGTGACCGGCGGCTTCGGGCAGTCCGATTACAGTGGCGCCAATGCCTGGTTGGATGCCTTTGCCCAGGCTTATGACGGAAGCGGCGGCATCCGGATGTTAAGCATCGGATGGGAACGCTGGCCGGGAGTGGGCATGGCCGGAGAACGGAAGGCTGGTTTATTAGCACCGGGGCATCCTTACCCCCATCCCCTGCTAGGGGTGCAGATACCGGCAGAAGAAGGCCGTTTTCTGTTTTCCCGGATCTTTGATGGCGAACAAGACTGGGTGTTAAGCGAGCATCAGGTATACGGAACCCCTACCGCCGCCGGGACCGTATTCCTAGAAATGGCCAGAGCCGCTTATGAGCAGATATCCGGCCAGGCAAGATGTTTTCTTAAGGATGTGGCGTTCCTGACTCCGCTGTCCATACCGGTAAGCGGGGAGGATGGCCGGAAAATGCCAAGAAGAACCGTGACCATCTTGAAAGAAACAGCAAGCGGTTACGACTTCCTCATCGCTTCCCAGCCTGTGTCCGCCGGCACCATCGCCGGATCCGCCGCGGCTGAGGGATGGAACGGTACAGAAGGGACGGAACACGCTCCCCTGACTGAAGAATGGGACAGTACAGAATGGACGGAACACGCCAGAGGACGGATCGGGGAACTGGCTGAAGCAGAACAAGATAAAATCAGGAATCATCAACCGTTCCCATCTAGGGAAAGCGATGCGGAAGTTTATCCGGAGACCTGGGATCAGGCCGCCTTAATGGAAATGAATAAAAATGAGTTCATCTATTTCGGCGACCGATGGAAGAGCCTTCTTTGCCTGCATAGCGGAAGCCGCACGGCTTGGGGAGAGATCAGGCTGGATCAGCGCTTTGGCGCCGAACTGGAAAAACTTCCGCTGCACCCGGCTTTGCTGGATGTGGCCACGGGAGCGCTGCGGATGATTAACGGAGGTAACTACCTGCCGTTTTCCTATGGCTCGCTGTCCATAGAAGCTCCCCTTACCGCCGCCCTCCATAGCCGCCTGGAATTCCGTGGCAGCATGGCCGGGACGCCGGATTTTATCAGCGCCGACATCACTTTATATGATCAAGAAGGTAGCTGCCTAGTGATGATCCATGATTTCTCCATGCGCCTAGTGGCGGCAGCGGATCAATTGCCGAAAGCCGCCGCGTCCCGAACCGTAAGCCAGGAACTGGCCGGGCTCATCGGAAGGACAGCGGGAAGCAATAACATTCTGACGGAAGGATTGACCCCGGCAGAAGGGCAGCGTATTTTTACCCACTTGCTCCGCTTTAGCCACTTACCTTTCGTGGCGGTATCCCGGCTTGAGATCCAGGATGCCATCCGACAGGCGGATTATCGCTTACCGGCTAAGATGATGACTAAGGCGGCTATCCAGAAGATGCATGAGCGGCCGGAACTGTCCAATGCTTATGCCCCGCCCCGGACCGCCCGGGAAGCCATGATCAGGGATATCTGGCAGCCGCTGCTGGGAATCACCGGGATCGGCATCCACGATGAGTTCTTTGCCTTAGGCGGCGACTCCTTGTTGCTGTTACAGTTACATGTCAGTCTGAAAGAAGCTTCCGGGCAGGATTTTTCCGCAGTGGATCTTTATCAATATAATACCATTGCCCTTCAGGCCAGACTTCTTGACAAGGAGGCGGCCGAGACCCGCCCGGCCTTTGGGCAAGTCAACCAAAGAGCAAAAGAACAGCAGCGGCGCCAGCAGCAAAGACGCAGCCAGCTGAGGCAGACACATAAGCCCCGGACATAACTAATGGCAACTATTGTTTTTTTTGTCCGCCCGGCGGACATGGGGGATGACAATGAGCAAAGCGGACTTTACTGATATTAATGACTATCCTGATTTTAATAATGATATCGCCATCATCGGCATGAACGGCCGTTTCCCCGGCGCCGCTAATCTCACGGATTTTTGGGACAACCTGGAACGGGGCGTAGAATCGGTTAAGTTTTTTAAATATGAAGAATTAAAGCAGCTGGGCATTGACGCCCATCTTCTGGACAACCCCCATTTCGTGGCGGCCGATGCCGTTCTGGCGGACATGGACATGTTTGACGCAGAATTTTTCGACTACTCTGTGCGGGAAGCGGAAATCATGGATCCTCAGCACCGCCTTTTTCTGGAAAGTGCCTGGGAAGTGATGGAGCAGGCAGGATACTGTGCCGACCACTATGACGGCAAGATATCCGTCTACGGCAGCGCCAACCTGAGCGGCTATATGACCCGGAACCTGCTGTCCAACCCGGGCTTGGCAGAACGGTTAGGCACTTTCAAGATCATGATTGCCAACGGGCAGGATTTTCTGGCCACCAAGGTGTCCTATAAGATGAATCTGACCGGCAGCAGCGTCAATGTCAATACGCTGTGCTCTTCCTCCATGGTAGCGCTTCATTATGCCTGCCAGGAGCTGTTGAATTATGGGTGTGATATTGCACTGGCCGGCGGAGTCAGCTTCCAGATATCACGTAATGAGGCCTTTTTTTACCAAGAGGGCGGGATCGGCTCCGCCGACGGGCACTGCCGGGCCTTTGATAAAAGAGCAAACGGTACGGTCAGCGGCAGCGGGCTGGCGATGGTGGTGTTAAAGCGGTTGGAAGATGCTTTGGCGGACGGCGACCAGATCTATGCCGTAGTCAAAGGAACCGGCATCAACAATGACGGAGCTAAGAAAAACAGCTTTACTGCTCCCAATGTGGACGGGCAGGCGGAATGTATCGCACAGGCTCTGGCTATGTCCGGGGTGGATCCGGAAACCATATCTTATATCGAGGCACACGGAACCGGGACTGACTTGGGGGATCCCATTGAGATCGCGGCTCTGACCAAGGCCTTTCGGGCCTATACGGATAAAAAGCAGTTCTGCGGGATCGGTTCCGTTAAAACCAATATCGGCCATCTGGTCAATGCGGGCGGGATGGCCAGCTTGATTAAAACGGTTCTATCCATGAGCCATGGCATCCTGCCGGCATCCCTTAACTTTGCTGAGCCCAATCCCAAAATAGACTTTATCCGTTCCCCCTTCTTTGTCAACAAGGAGCGGAGTGAATGGAAAACCGCCGCCGGGGTAAAAAGAAGGGCCGGTGTCAGTTCCTTTGGAATCGGCGGAACCAATGTCCATACGGTCATCGAAGAAGCGCCGCCGGTGTCACCTGCCGCTCCCAGCGCAAGGCCATGCCAGCTGATTTGTCTGTCAGCCAAGACAGAAAGCGCGCTGACGGCGATTAAAGAAAACTTGCTTCATTTTTTGGTACAGAGTGTTGACGATAAAAGGGAGATTGAGCTGGCCGACGCCGCTTTCACCCTCCAGGTCGGCCGCCGCCGTTTTCCTTGGATGGCCGTCATGGCCGCCGCCGATATCAAAGAGCTGATCGGCCTGCTCCGCCAGCCTGGCCAGCCCGGCTGTCTGACAGTAAATCAGAAACAAAAAGAGACCGAAGCGGTCTTCCGGCTCGTGGAACAAGATGCCTGGGGGACGGAGGGGCAGTTTCGCCGACATGACCGGGTCTTCGATAAAGCTTACCGGGAAGCCGGTGAAGTCGCTTCAGACTCCGGCCGGCAGTTTGCCGCCCTATACGCCCTGGCAACATGGTGGAAAAGCTTCGGGATAGAACCCGGCGGTTTCATCGCCACCGGCGTCGGTGTCTATGCCGCCGCCGCCGTAAAAGGGCTAATAAGCCCGGCGGCAGGACTGGCTCTTTCCCAAGGGAAGGGGGGAGACTTTGCGGTACCGCCGGAGCTGGTGCTATATGAAAATGAGGAGGCCGGTATCGGGCAGTTCCTCTTCCGCCCCCGTTCCTCCTATCAGGAGCAAATGGAAGAAGTCGGAACCTGGTGGACGGAGTGGGGACGGATCGACTGGCCGGGCTTTTACCGGGCGCAAGGTGAAAAGCGGAACCGTATCTTGCTTCCCACCTATCCCTTTGAAAGAAAGCGGTTCTGGATCGAGGAGTATAAACAAACCGGTCGGGAACAGCTGCCGGAAAACCGCCTGACCCAAACGCCCCGTCCCGCTCTGGACTCAGAATATGCCGCGCCCCGGAATGAAACGGAAGAAATCATCGTAGCCAAGTGGGAAGAAGTGCTGGGGTATGAACAGATCGGAATACATGACAATTTCTTTGAACTGGGAGGGCACTCGCTGATTGCCGCGGCAGTGGCCGGGGATCTCTCCAAGATATTCGGTGTCCAGATACCTATGCAGGTCTTATTTGAAGCTACGACCGTTGCGGAAATCGCCGAAATGATCCACACCTATCAGTGGGCCGCGGCGGGAGAAGGCGGGATGGCGGGCGCCGACGAAGCAGATTATGAAAGCGGCAGCATAATGTAAGATGTAAGTAATGATGATAAAGATAATGTTGTAAAAGCGTTTTAGAACAGGCAGACCGGAAAGGAGCGAGGATATGGCAGAAATAGAAGAGCTCATGGGCAGGCTTCGTCAGAAGGGCATCACTTTATGGCTTGATGAGGATGAACTTCGTTTTAAGGCCGCCAAAGGAGCCATGTCCCCGGAACTCATGGGAGAAATAAAGGAACACCGGCAGGCGGTTATCTGGTTCTTGCGGCGGCTTAGGTATTTACAGGAAGCGGAGGATGAATTTGGAGACCAGAGGGAGCGGCCGGCCCGCGGCGGCCCGCTATCCTATACGCAGCAGTCCATGTGGTTCTTCGAAAGCATGAATCCGGGCAATACGCTCTACCATATCTCCAATGGGGTCCATGTGGAAGGTAAGCTGCGGGAGGACATCCTGACAGCGGCGATGAATGAGCTGGCAAAGCGGCATGAGTCCCTACGGACGGTCTTCGTTCAGGAAGGGGAGCGGCCAGAACGCCGGGTCATGGCCGCCGCCCGCTTTCAGCCGGACATCATTGACCTGACCATGATGAACCGGGAGAGCCAGGATGAAGTTACGGCACAAGCCATCCGGGAAAGCGCCGCGGAAACCTTTACAATGGCGACAGATCCGCCCTGGCGGCTTACCCTGATCCGGCAAAGCCACAGCCGGCATACCCTCGTACTGACCATACACCATATTATTGCCGATGCGTGGTCTAACCGCCTGTTATTCAGCGAACTATTTGAGCTATATCAAGGCAAAGCCGATCCTGCCCATGGTTCCGGGCGGCCGCCGCAGCCGGCTCCTATCTATGATTATTCGGACTTTGTCTTATGGCAGCGCCGGCATTTTTCCCGGGCGGCGGTACGAAACCCTCTACTTGCCTATTGGAAGAATAAAATGGCAGGCTATGAAACCGTAACCCTACCGCCGGACATGGAGCGGCCGGCGATCAAAAGCTATGACGGTAAGTCGGTGACGCATGTCATAAAGAAGACTACCAGCACCAGGATATTAAATCAATGCCGGGAAAGGGATATCACTCCTTATATGTACCTGCTGGCCGGCCTGGAGATCCTGCTGAGCCGATATACCGGGCAGACAGATATCGTGCTAGGAACGGTCATCGCCAACCGGGCCAGGGAGGAAGTCCGGGACATGGCCGGCCTGCTTATCAACACCCTAGTGATCCGTGATGATCTGTCCGGCGATCCCAGTGTGTCACAGATGCTTGATCGGGTAAAAAAGACCACCTTGGAGAGCTATACCTGGCAGGAACTGCCCTTTGACCTCCTGCTTCAGGAGCTGAAGCCGAAGCGGGATGCGGCGCGGACACCGGTGTTTCAGATCATGTATATCCATCAGAGCGTGGATGAAACTATCCCGGCTCCCCCGGGTCTCCGGCTCAAGAAGGTGGATATCCCGGACCGGATTGCCCCCTTTGACCTGCGACTTTCCACCAGTGAAAGCAAGGACGGCATCGGCTGTGTGCTGGACTACAGCACGCAACTGTATCATGGGCAGACGGTCAGGTTGTTTTTAAGGCAATTTGAAGCTATCCTGGACCATATGAGCTGCCAACCGGAGACCGCCATCAGCAAGCTTAAGCGGGTCAGCGACAAAGAACAAGAACAGATCTTGACACAGTTCAACCGGACCGCAACCGGTTATTCCCTGAATCGGCCTGTCCACCGGCTGTTTGAGGACTGGGCCAGGGAGCAGGGGGAGCGGACGGCCCTAGTCTTTGAAGACCGGAAGCTTAATTACCGGGAATTGAACCAAGCCGCCAACCGGCTGGCCGGCTGGCTCCGGCAGAAAGGGGTGGGCAGGAATGTTCCCGTGGGACTGTCGATGAACCGGTCCTTAGCGATGGTGACAGCTATCCTAGGGATCCTGAAAGCCGGCGGTGCTTACATCCCTATTGACCCGGACTACCCCGGAGAGCGGATTGCCCACATCCTTGCCGATGCCCGGGCCGGCCTGCTGCTGGTAGACGAGGCGGGGAGACAGGGATGGCCGGCAAGGACGGAGCCGGATAAGGATGGCGCTACGGTCGTCTGCCTGCCGGAGATCGAGCAGGAACTGGCTGCTTGCGGCGGTGAAGATCAGGATGTGGAAAACGATCCGGAGGATATTTCCTATATCATCTATACCTCCGGTTCCACCGGTAAGCCCAAAGGTGCCATGAACACCCATAAAGGCTGTCTCAACCATAAGCTGTGGATGAAGGAAACCTTTGCGGTGACCCCTGACGATGTTTTTTTACAGAAGACTACCATCAGTTTTGATGTATCCGTCTGGGAATTTTTCCTGCCCCTTATCACCGGAGCCAGGCTGGTCATTGCCAGGCCGGGAGGGCACCGGGACCCGGACTATCTGGCCGGGCTGATCAGGGAGCAGGGGGTGACGATGATCCATTTTGTCCCGTCCATGCTGCAGATGTTCATCGAAGCGGCAGACCTAGCCGCCTGCCCTAAGCTGCGGATGTTCTTTGTCAGCGGCGAAGCGCTGAGCTGGCACCTGTTAGCTAGGACCAAGGAGAGATTTCCGGTACCGGTAATCAATGAGTACGGGCCAGCCGAATGTTCAGATATCTGTACAGCTTGGGAATGCCGGACAGATTACACCGGCCGGGAAGTGCCCATCGGCAAGCCCATCGCCAATGCCAGAAACTATATTCTGGATGCCGGCCAGAACCTTCTTCCGGTAGGGGTTAGCGGAGAAATCTATATCGGCGGAGCTGGGGTAGGGAAAGGCTACCTGAATAATCCGGAACTGACAAGGGAACGCTTTTGGCCTGATCCTTTTTATCCCGGCGGCCTGATGTACCGGACAGGAGATCTGGGAAGATTTGCCGAAGACGGCAATATCCTTTACGAAGGTAGGTGTGACTTCCAGGTCAAGATAAGGGGCATGCGGGTTGAAACCGGCGAAATCGAAAAAGTGATCCTGGAATACGGGGGAATAAAAAACTGCACGGTTATCTTGTGGGAAAGCCAAAACAAAAGGAAGCACCTTGCCGCTTACTATATTAATGATAATGAAGCGGAGAAAACGGATCCGGCCAAGCTGCGCCAAGAATTAAAAAGACGGCTTCCCGAATATATGGTTCCGGATTATTACACGGAGCTTACCGAGTTTCCGGTCAATCCCAACGGCAAGCTGGAGCGGAGGCTGCTTCCGGAACCGGTCAGGGAAAGCCCGCTAGGACAGACCGGCGGTATGACCCATGAGCCGGCCGAGCGCGCAGACAATGGACCACAGGACGAAGCGGAACAGATGGTCATGAAGGTATGGCAGGATGTCCTGGGCCTTTCCCACATTGACAGGCAGGATGATTTCTTTGAGATAGGCGGGGAATCCCTGCTGCTGATCAATCTTTACCGCAAGCTCAAGGAGCTGTTTCCCGGAGAATACTCCCTGATGGAACTGGCTTCCCATGAGGATATAAGATCTCAGGCAGAATTTCTGACCGGAGTCCGTGACCGGGCGGGCAAGGTTACTGGAGAGGAGAATGAAGATGAATGAGACGGCGGCCCTTTTCCCAGGGCAGGGTTCACAATATCGGGGGATGGCAGGTTCCCTATACCGGGAACATGAAGAAGTCCGCGCCCTGTACCGGCAGAGTTCGGAGATATTAGGATATGACCTGTATCGCATGTGCGAAGAAGGTGCGGAAGCTGACCTGACGCAGACAGAGGTGGCTCAGCCGGCCATCCTGACGGCCAGCGTGGCGGCTTATACCGTTTTCCGGAAGGAGGGCGGGCGGCGGCCGGCTTATGGGGCGGGACACAGTCTGGGTGAGCTGTCGGCTCTTTGCTGTGCCGGCGTGATCGGCTTTCCGGAAGCAGTCCGGATCGCCAAGGAAAGGGGACGGCTGATGCAGCAGGCGCTTACTTCCGGGGCGGGCACCATGGCGGCGGTAAGCGGCGTCGATGCCACCTGGCTCAGACAGATCTGCGAAGACAGTTCCGATACCGAGCATATGGCAGTCATCGCCAATTATAATGCCCCGACGCAAATCGTGATCTCAGGTCATACAAAGGCAGTGCAAGAAGCGGAAAAAAGGATAAAAGCAAACGGCGGAAGGCTGGCTTACCTCAAGGTCAGCAGCCCTTTCCACAGCCCGCTGATGAAGCCCTGCGCCGAAGGGCTGAAAGGTATTTTGGCGGAATGTACTTATCGGGAACCGGAGTTTCCGGTGATTTCCAACGTTACCGCCCGCCCTTACCCGGACAGCAGCCAGGTTCCGCAATATCTGTATCAGCAGATCACCAGTCCGGTATTATGGCAGGATATCATTGCCTATCTGTTAAACAAGGGCGTGGAAAACAGCGTGGAGTTTGGGCCGGGAGCGGTACTTAAGGGTTTGATGATAAAAAACACCCCTTTTATCAAGGCCTTTTGCTTTGAACAGGACCGGGAGATGATCAGCCGGCTGAACGTTGCCCCGGAAGAGCTTTTCCATAACCGGCAGAACCTGCAGACCATCATTGCCTGTATAGCTGCGGCCGTATCCACAAGGAACCGGAACTGGAACGATGAAGAGTACCGGCTCGGAGTAGAAGAGCCCTATGAGCAGTTATGTATTATCCGTGACCGGGCACAGAACGGTTTGATCCCGGTCAGCGCCGCAGACGCCGACAAAGGTAAAGAACTGCTTCGCCGGATTCTTGCTGCTAAGCAGCTGCCTGCTGAAGAATGTCGGCAGATCATGGCTGAACTTTAGAAGGGGTTTATACAAGGAGGGTTATTATGAGAGAAGAAACGGCCAAAAAAACTTTGGATCTTTTTCAGAAGAATTTTGAACTGACTCCGGAGGAAATTATTATGGACAAGCCGGTCAGGGAACTTGGTTTAAACTCGCTAGGCTTCATTAAACTGGTGGTGGATCTAGAAAACGAATTTGATGTGGACTTCGACGACGATGACTTGGAAGCAGGCGATAAATCCATAAACGACTTGATCGACTTTTTGGAGAGCATGGGAGGAGAGGCATAAAATGAAACTTGGCATCTATTACATGGATCAGGTATATTACGATGATTTTGAAGGTCGCTGTGAGAACAATTGTGACCTGCAAGTCATGAAGTATTATGGGATAAAACATCCCGAGTTATATCTGAATGCCGCTCCGAACCTGCATCTGTTTGAAAGTGATGAGAATGTCACCGGTTTTGATGTCCGGTTCAATGAAGAGAGGCTGGTACCGGATTATCAGAAGAAACTGCATGCCGGCATAGTAGATGGTAAAAAGGCGGAAGTGATCGCCCATGAGATCAGGGATAAGATCAAGGCAGGGCTCCCTGTTATGGTCACGGTGGACATTTTTTATCTGCCTTATAATCCTCATTATCAGATATATAATGCCCTTCACTGTATCATCCTGTCCGACGATTCGGCAGCAAGCAGCGAGATCCCGGTAATTGACTGGTATCAATGGAAATACAAAGGAACAGTACCACAGGAACTGTTTTATGAAGCAAGGAATTCCTTATGCCCGAACGGCGAATCTCCCTACAGCGGCCGTCCGGCGGGAAATGAATGGTCATGGCTGGATCCTTCGGACTGGCGGGGAGAAGCCCCGGAACTGCTACGGGCTACGGTCAGCAATGCTATATCACAGTTTTATGAAGGCGAACAGATCAGCACAGACGGGAATTATTACGGCATTGCCGCGATGAAGAAAATAGCTGAAGTGCTCCGGGAGCGGAAAGAAGACAAGCAGGAAAACAGGGTTTTTATGGTGGCGGAGCTCCGAAAAGCCTTTGAATTATTATATACCCGGCATAAAATGTTCCGCCACTATATCGGTGAATCGTCCCAGAGCATCGCGTTGCCGTTGCTCACAGAAGTGTATCAGGGGCTTGACCAGGATATGGCCGCTTGGGGGAAGACGGGGTCGGCGCTACTTAAATTTACAGTCAATCCCACCGAAAAAGGGTATGAAAAAATCCCGGAAAGATTTACCGAACTGATCCGGATGGAAGAGCAACGGCATGAGATACTGGCCCGGCTGAGCAGTATGTTGTAAAACGGAAAGGATGCACCGATGGGTGAAAGCCACTATTTAGACTATATAACATCATCTAATGATACCGATTATCCTTATGATAAGCAGCTTGCCGTTCATCAGCTTATTGAAGAACAGGCGGCTAGGACGCCGGGAGCGGTTGCGGCAGTTTTCCATCAGGAATCAATCACCTATGCCGCTTTGAATAACCGCGCCAATCAGCTGGCTTGGGAGCTAAGGGCACAGGGGGTTAAACCCAATGACATCGTCGGGCTGATGGTGCGAAGATCCCTTGACATGCTGACGGGGATGCTGGGAATCATGAAGGCCGGCGGCTGTTATCTCCCGCTGGATCCCCAGTTTCCGGAAGCCAGGATTGCCTATATGCTTGAAGATTCTCACGCAAAAGTGCTGCTATCTGAGAGCATGCTCATGGAGAAAGGCAGCAAGACGTTTCCCGGCAGTGGAGCGGCCATCCTAATTGACCGTGAGCTTGCCGCCGTGCCTGACGGCAGGAAGGATAATCCGGATAACGTCAATAAAGGAAGCGACTTAATTTATGTCATCTATACCTCGGGTTCCACCGGAAACCCCAAGGGAGTAATGATAGAGCACCGTAATGTCCATAATTTTATCGTAGGTATGAAGCAGGTGATAGATTTTGCGGAATATAAAGCCATGCTGAGCCTGACTACCATTTCTTTCGATATATTTGTTTTGGAAAGCCTGCTGCCCCTGACCCTAGGGATGAAGATTGTCATTGCCGATCCGATGACCTTTGCCGATGATATGGCCGGGCACAGGATCGAGATGCTGCAGACCACCCCATCCACGATCCGTATGATCCTGAATGACGAAAGAAACCATGCTTTATTTCAAGGCATCACGGCAGTGATTCTGGGCGGCGAGCCCTTCCCTCCCATGCTGATGGAGATGCTGAGAAACCTAGATGTCTTCCGTAATGCCCGGCTGTATAATGTCTATGGCCCTACGGAAACCACGGTATGGTCTACGGCGGCAGAGCTGACGGATAAAAACCGGATTACCATCGGCCGGCCCATAGCCAATACCCAGATCATTATCATGGATGAAAACCGCCGGCCCGCCCTTCCGGGAGAGATTGGTGAAATATGCATTGCCGGCGACGGTGTGGCAAGAGGCTACCTGTTCCGCCCTGAGCTTACCGAGGAGCGTTTTATCATAGGGCAAACCGCGGAACAGGATATCAGGATGTATTGTACGGGAGACTTGGGAAGATGGCTCCCCGATGGTGAGCTGGAATGTCTGGGACGGATTGACGCGCAAGTAAAAATCAGAGGTTTCCGGATCGAACTGGGAGAGATTGAAGCCGCCCTTCTCAAAGCGGAAGGAATCGAAGACTGCGTGGCGGCTGTCAAGGAAAATGACCAGGGAGAAATGTATCTGGCGGCCTACTATGTGGCAGCCCGGCCGCTTATCGTCCCCGACCTGATCTTGGAACTGCGGGAACAGCTGCCGGAATATGAAATACCGGGCATCTATATGAAGATTGATAAGGTTCCCCTTACCCCCAACGGCAAGGTTGACCGGCGCGCCCTCCCCGAGCCTCAGTTTAAGCGTTCCGGGCTTCAGACACCATATATGGAGCCCAGATCAGCAGAACACCGGGAACTGGCTCAGATATGGAAGCAGATACTTAACTACGACAGGGTAGGTGTCCGCGACAATTTCTTTGATCTGGGAGGCAATTCGGTTCTGGTTTCCCGGCTGCACTTTCTGTTGGAAAAGCAATACCGGGTTTCCTTGGATGTAGCTGACCTGTTTACTATGGTGACCATAGAACAGCAGAGCGGACTTCTGAAGGAGCGGAAGCGGCCGGAAGGCCACGGACAAATTAAGGAGCAACGGCTTACGCCTTTCTGTTTTAATGAAGCTTGGTATCTGGCGGAGCACGGGCAGCCCGGCCGGGTTGTCTGTCTAAGCCTGCCGCTGGAGGAGGAGAAAGCGGGCATCGAACGTCTTGCGGCCGCCCTGCATGAGGAGCCGGAGTGGCTCTGCCTAGGTGCTTACCTATATCTGCTGGATCAATACGGCCTGCCCCAAGAAGAACTTCCGGACATCGGTGTCATGGCCTTCAGCGGGGCAGATATCGCCACCGTCAGGATGGCCAGGCCGGTCTCCGGCGATCTGGCCCAGCTGGGGCCGGCTGCCGCCCAGAGCCGGACGAGGTTGTTTTTTTTGCTACAGCCTTTGTCTTTGATAGCATTTACAGGCTGTTCAAAATTTTGTCCGAAATATTGGCACAGAGATTGCTGAATACACTTGCAGGCGGTCATGAAAATTGAACCGCTGTTCTACCAAAAAAGTTTAATCTCCTTGTTGCAAAAAACCGAAACTCGCCCAAAGTTTCGGTTTTTTGTTTCTATGGGTCCCGGCTTTCGCCGGAACGACGATTTAGCGCTTATGCGGCGAGTTTTGGCGAACGCGTGCAATGCTGGGAATACAGTTTTCTTTTATGTAAAATTATATTATAATTACAAGTGTTTTTTATTCAGCACAGCATAAAATCGAGCCTAGCCCTATCACGGAGGGGAACATGCGCTGTCCCAAGTGCGGCTTCAACAGCTTTGATCAC
>QMCD01000034.1_pt1 | contig 97446 bp, 95 predicted proteins | sample 1821841 | NCBI WGS metagenome assembly QMCD01 (sample SAMN01991225, study PRJNA193472) | Termite gut metagenome, whole genome shotgun sequencing project. | isolation source: worker | host: Macrotermes natalensis
AATTGATGCTTTTTACACGGTTACAACCGATGAAGATCAATACCGATTCTATTTATCAGACTACATCATTGATACTAGCAATCCCGATAATGCAGGTTAAGTGGCGGATATAAAGTGGCGTTAGCTTTTTCATTTAATGATATTATTGATCCAAACGGTAAGTATATAGATGATATTATCTTATCAATTGGTGCTAATGTTCTTGGTTATAGTTGTAGTGATTATACTATAAGCATAAATAGGACATATAGTTTTTATGTAGGAGGGCAGATAGATTGTCAAGAATAAAAAAAATCATAGTTAAGATAATCATAAGTCTATTTGTAGTAGCGTGCAGTGTAATATTATTATCATTAGTGTATCAAGTTGTTTTTTGGAATTATTTTTTTACTAATGATAAATACATTGCATCCTACGATAATCAATACGTCTATCTTCAATTAAGTTCGCCCGAAAAGACTATGTGCACCATAATAATTTTTGAAAATGATAAATCACAAAAATACATTTCTCATACATTGCCTTATTTTAATGAGAGAACAATGGGAGAAATCGCATGGGGTCTTAACTCCAATGACTTATTTGTTGATTCCAGAGACACAGGGCTGGCCGTCTATAGAGTAGTCGATGGAAATTGGGTGCATGGCCATACGGATGTAGAAGATAATCTGGATGGCACTTTGACATATTCTATATACATTGATGGAATTAAACATGAGTTGTCAGATGATACAATCCCATCGAAAATTAAAGATCGTATCATTGAAATAGAAGAAAAATATCATAGCGATAATAAACAGCCCTGATACTTTTTGGAAATAGTACATTAACATTGCTTTTTCATGATACGTGCTAAATGATCAGAGTATGAAGCTGAATAAGCAGAGACTCTTCTATGCACGAAATAATGTTTTCGAAGAAGGCGATAGATGAAGCTGATCAACCATACCGGGTTTGATTATTAGTAAAACTACACAAAGATATATAGAGGGGAGAAATAATTGAAGGAAAAATCCAATGCATAACATCCACTTTATGCCAGATATATGTTGAAATTATTTTATTAAACGTAATGTCATCTAATATCACATATCCCTTCAACCACACATCAGAAGGACCAATGAATGATTTTCCGTATGTTCCCGATAACCAATAAGCAGATGTAATTCTTTCTAAAATCGGAAAGTGATTTACAAGGGGAGAGACATCTGTTCTGTACCCACGTGATAATGAGCTGTACCTGGATTATGATGTAGAGACAGAAGATGGCGGATTCATCAATAGAATTAATTTTGCTGTCCGAGAAGCCGATGAATGGCGGCCTGAGGGATAGCCTATAAAATAAATCGCCAGTAACTATGGCGGAAATACGGCATTTCTTAAAGTACTGGTACGCATATCCGTTAAATTGCGACTACCGTAATCTTTGCCATCAGCTGACTGGCTGCGCGGTCATCGTCAGATTGCCGGGCCTCATCAGCTCCGGTTCCGGCTCCCGAAAATAAGTATCATGAAAGCGGGGATTCCATGTAGAAGCAAGGTAAATGCGGCGGATATATGGAGGGAAAGAGCGTGCACCTTAAGCGTGGAGATCTCACAGGCGGTTTCATCAGCCGTAGTAACAACGAATTGTGAGAAGTCAGCAGAGCCTTATTCAGAAAAAAGTAAATCTTGTGGAAAATCAATGGGATTTATGCTATACTATTTAGGCTAATATCGCTCTGTTCGCCGTATAACGATGGCAGGACGGGGGAGCGTTTCACCCGCTTATTCTAAGCGTGTGAACCCACTTTGACACTTTCCCTCTTCGCGGGCAAAGATACCACGTGGGCGTTGCTACGGGCTTAATATCATAAAATGCACTTAAATTGGAAATCAATTTAAGTGGCTGATCCATACAGTTAAACGGAAGGAGTTATAGATAATGGCCAAGGTGAATTTTTTCAATACCTACAAGCTTAAAAAGGGAGCGTCCGTCCCTGATTTTTTGAGTGCGGTCGAAAAGCTGAACGACGGATATATTTCCAAGCAAAAGGGCTATATTTCGTTTAGCCTGTTTGTTGACAGGGAAACATGGGCCGACTCTACTTTCTTTGAAACAATGGAAGATGCAAAGAATTTTGCCGAAGCAAGCTGCCCGAACGAACTGGCGGAAAGATTTTATTCCTTCATCAACTTAAGCACTTGCACAAGTCATTTCTTTTCTGTTGAGAAAAGCTGCTGACCACGAGGAAACGCAACAGGCGGGGATTGCTTCAAAAGTCCACAGACGTTGTTTGTGTACGGTACATACAAGGATGACCAAACTCCAAATTTCGGGTTGTTTTGCTGGTTCAGCTATTATCTTGATAAAGAAATGGGTGTAATGGCTTGTATTGGCGGCAACAAGCTGACTAAAGACCGCATCCATAAAACGAAAGTCAGGTATTCCTTGTGCATCATGCCGTACCGTCCGAGAGGCGGCGCGTCCGGCGGGTCTGACAGCCGTATGTTCGGCAGCAGATAATCTCCGACGTGCGTGTAGGAAATTTCCATAGGGTACTCCTTGAACGGAAAACTAGAGGAAATATCATCTGAAAGCGGTACTGCCAGATACTGCTATGATGCTGCTGGACATATAAGGGAACGTATCCTTGCGGGTGGGATCACCACACGTTATACACCTGATCCCCTGGGTCGACTCACAGAAATGGAACATCAAAAAGATGGTAATAAAACGGATTGGTTCCGTTACACCTATGACCCGGTCGGTAACATCACTCAGATCGAAAAGTACCGGTTAGGTATGGAAGCTGACAGTGGACTTTTCCGATATGCTTATGATATGACGTAACAAATTTGCCCGATTATCAAGATTATTTTATCTCTCCGCACATAATACAATATTTATTAGTACTGTTCCAAATATGTGTAGTCGTCCTTGATAATACATCTGTTTTTAAAACAAAATTGCACTGCGCACATTTTGTATATTCGTATACTGTTGTGGTACACCTTACCTTTTCTTGTGATGTACTCAGATAAACATGTCCTTGATGATTACATACCGCTGCATATGAGATCGTCGGACTACTAACTTGTATAAACAAAGCAGCCAATAAAACAACAGCTAAAAATTTTTTAGATCTTTTCATTCCTATCCCCTCCATAATGTAGTTTCAATCACCTTATGGTAACTGTTAATAAAATCAATATATTGAATAAAAAAATTATAACTTGATAAAGAAATTCTGTCAAGTTAATTTTCCTTAGTCGTGTAACTTTTTCGCTTTTATTTACGATATGGCATTTGTGAGTGGTATTAGTGTATATTCTTGAAATATCGAAGTTTATCGCATAATAATAATATAAAACGTAATAATAATATTTATAATTAATATAACTTAAGAACTAAGGAGTAAAGGGAATCATTATAATTTGAAAAAGTATTAATATAAAAAGGGTTACTGTTAACAGGTAGTAGTTTACAATTTCAAGACAATATGTTACTATTTGTAAATACGGAGGTGCGCTGTGAATTATTCCGATGAAAACGCGTTAATAAGATCAAATCTAATGGGATATACATCATTAACTTTCGGCATTTCCGGTGTGGTTATCCTGCACCTGTGGCCGTTATCTATTTTTCATAGTGATGCCGTACCGACTGTATTAAGAATTATCGGGGTGATTCTAGGGATAGCGGGTCTTATTCTAGGTTTTCTGGCCGCATTGGAAGATGACTCCAAGAAGCGTATCATCCTGTTGGGCATCATTTTGTGCGTAATGTCGCTCCTGTGTAATATCGCTCCCCCTGATTCTCTGTATTCTTTTGCGTTTTTGCGTGAATGGGTATCGTACTACCCGTGATTGTAGAGGCTTTCAACTGGTTATTTTTTCGTCCGCTAAAGCGGACAGGTTTAGAAGGTTGAAAGAAAAGTACTTTCAGCTATTGATTTTGAGTGCGGCAGAGCCGCAGATGGGGTATAACTATGAAAAATATCATCAAGATTTCTTCCGTCCCCGTATTTTTTGGATATTGTTTTACTTATTTTGTGACTTTCTTTTTCAGCTTGGAAGTATTCTTGCTGTTTCTCCCGTTTACCATGTCCTTTATAGCGGATTATGCTAATTTTAAAGCCTCAGCACCAAAAACGATAGTCGGCTTTTTATATATCCCCTTTATCATATTCTTGGTATTTTTTTCCGGCTTTCTTGCATAAACGACTTTCTTGCATAAACGACTTTCTTGCATAAACGGCTCCCAGCTTACCCGATACCCATATTCCTGAAAAGATAATAAACCAGCCCCAATAATGAGGACACAAAGATGCCATACAGGATAACCGGGCCGGCGATCGTAAAAATCTTACATCCGATCCCGAAGACTTGTCCCTCTGCTTTGTATTCAATGGCCGGAGCTGCTACGGAATTGGCGAATCCGGTGATCGGAACCAGGGCGCCGGCACCGCCGAACCGGGCTATTTTATGATACAGACCGAGACCGGTCAGGATCACTCCGATCAGAATCAGAAGCAGGGAACAGACACTGCCGGCCATTTCCTTTTCCATGCCGCGGTTTTCCGTAAGATATTGCGTGATAAACTGCCCTAAGGTGCAGATTGCTCCCCCACAAAGAAAAGCCTTTACCACCTGTGCGGCCAGACTGTGGGTGGGGGTTACCGTTTTCACATAGTCCTCATATTGTTTCTGTGAGTATTTTTGTTCTTCTATGCTTTTGCCCTCATTTTGCTTATCGTTGTTATTCATAATTCTTCCTCATTATTTTTTTCTCATGAATTTCCATATCCTGTCCTGTTGCATCCTGTTCTAGATTCATCGGATTATTCAGAGTAATTTTATTCGGTGTCATTTATAAAGATAGTTTTGGGAATATCAGTTAAATTATGCATAATAGCCAATTTTTTTTTTATACTAACATTAATATTCATTAATCATAGGCAGATGACCATGGGCAGATGACCATGGGCAGATGACCATGGCAGATTTCCAAGGGCAGATGATATTGAGGGTAAAGATGACATCGAGGGTAAAATGAGGTAAATAAGATGGCTAATAATAATTCGAATAATAAATTATATAAAAGACAAAGTTTTGTTCCGTCCCGTCCCGTCTATATAGCGGCAAGTGCTTCAGTGGCAGGAACCAAGGAAGGTCAGGGTCCTTTCGGTGACTTGTTTGACATGGTTGGCAAGGACGACTTCTTTGGGTGCAAGACTTGGGAAGAGGCGGAAAGCACCCTTCAAAAAGAGGCGCTGCTGCTGGCTATGGGCAAGGCCGGTATTGATCAGGACGACTTGAGCTATCTGTTTGCCGGCGATCTGCTAGGTCAGTCGATTGCCAGCAGCTTCGGTCTGGCCTCCTTTCCGGTTCCCTTGATCGGTCTCTATGGGGCATGCTCCACCTGCGGCCTTTCCCTGTCTTTAGGAGCAATGGTACTGTCGGCAGGAATCGCTGACTTTGTCGGATGCGTGACTTCCAGCCATTTTGCCAGCGCGGAGAAAGAGTTTCGTTTTCCGTTGGCTTACGGGAACCAGCGGCCGCTGTCGGCACACTGGACGGTGACCGGAAGCGGTGCTTTTATCTTAAGCAGCACCCATAGCGAAAAGTGCCGGGCCGAGATAACCGGCGTTACTTCGGGAAAAATCGTTGACTTCGGCTTAAAGGATTCGCTCAATATGGGAGCCTGTATGGCACCGGCGGCCGCCGATACCATTTACCGGCATTTTTGCGATTTCGGCAGCAAGCCGGAAGATTATGACAAGGTCATTACCGGTGACCTGGGAACGATCGGGCAAAAGGTGCTGTGGGATCTGATGCGCGAAAAGCAGCTGGATATTTCCAAAGTCCATATGGACTGCGGCGTGGAGATTTATGATTTGCAGACGCAGTCGGCACATGCCGGAGGCTCCGGCTGCGGCTGCTGTGCGATAACCTTGTCAGCCTATATCTTGAAACAGATCGAAGAAAAGACCTGGAAAAAAATACTGTTTGTGCCGACCGGGGCGCTGCTCAGCAAGACCAGCTTTAATGAGGGCCAGACAATACCCGGGGTGGCGCATGGGGTTATGATAGAAATGGTCAGTTCCTGATATTTAATTTTGCCTTCTTGTTCCGTTTCACATCGGAAAAGTTTTTGGTTGCCGGAAAAGTTTATGGTTGCATAAATATTTTGCCTTAACGAAAAAATGATTGAAATAGAGCACCAAATGCATTAAAATAAAAAAGAGATTTCTAGAAGCCGGCTTCGGCCAGCAAGAATATTTGAACATATATTTATTCATGAAAGGAAACCGAATAAATGGTAATGATACTTTTAGGCGGAGGCCTGTTGCTGATACTGGTCGTGATAATCGTTGCAGTGGTTGCTTCCGTAACAGGCAGTGGCAACCCCATCCCTTATGGAGACGATGAAGATGGCGGACCGATTGTATAATGATAGCGATGTTATTGTGACAGAAGCGGTTAAGTGAAGCTCACTTAACCGTTTTATCAATCACTGATCCGGGAATCCGAAATCTGACACATGATACATCTGATATACGCGATATCTAGTAGACAAAGTCATCCGATGCAGCATACAAAACAGTAGGAGGTAGGGAAAGTGCGGTATTTTTTTGATGGGAAGGCAGTAAAAAGCGGGGATAATTATACGATCAGGATACCTTTCAATGTATGGGAAGTCTGTAAGAAAAGAGACGTGATTCAGGCCGACATAGTGCTGGATAACAAGATCATTGCCTGTGAACTCCTTCCTGAAAAAAAAGGCAATTACATAATACATCTCAGCAGTGACGAGGTCGCCCATATCGATATCAGCAAGGAGCATAAGATCTTGCTGCATATCAGCGGCAGCCTGATCGAAGTCGGCAAGAACAGCCCTTATCACTTTGATAACCCGATCCGCAAGATCGACAGCATGGAAGTCATCATCCAGCCGGTTGACGGGCTGTGCGGCCAGACCTGCGTGGCGATGTTAGCCGGAGTGACGATAGCAGAGGTCATGAGTGTCATGGACTGCCGCGAGTGGCAGGCGACCATGGCCATGATGATTTCTGCGCTTAATTATTATGGGATCGACCACAGTGACATCGTCATCTACACCGAAGGGCGGGAGGCGACCTTGCCCAAATGCTGCATCATGATGGAAAAAATGGGCCTGTACTGCCATTATCTGGTACATTTTGACGGCAAATTTTACGACCCCAACATGGAAGTATTTACCGAATACGACATGACCAAGCTGCAGGGTTATCTGGAAGTAAAATGCGGCTGATTCTTTTAATAATTTCTTTAGAGACAATTTATTGCATTATAGCGGATAAAGAAGTAGGATGGATTCATGAAACTTATCGGCAATAACCACAATAATAACAATAATCAGCAATGCAATGATTGTTTCGCGTCTTGCATCAACCTAAAAAGGATGGGCAGCAATGAGAGAGAGAATAATCCGGTTTATGAGGGGCAGATATGGCAATGATAATCTTAACCGCTTTCTGATCATAATCACATTAATACTGTGGGCAGTATCATTATTGACCAGGTCACCGCTCACGATCGTCGGAATAGTGGGAATCTTCATCGTTTATTTCCGGCTGCTTTCCCGGAACATCTACAAAAGAGCGGAAGAGAACCGGATATACCTGACATACGAGAACCGGGTGAAGTCATACTGGTGGAAACGCAAAGCCGCGTGGCGGCAGCGAAAGACGCATCATATTTACCGATGTCCGTCTTGCCGTCAAAAGATCAGGATACCGCGAGGAAAAGGCCGAATCGAAATATCATGTCCGCGATGCCGCCAGACTTTTATCAAAAAGAGTTAAGGGACAGGGGATGACATGTTTGGATATATCATAGTCAATCAAGGGGAAATGAAGTTTAAAGAATATGATGTCTATCATTCTTATTACTGCGGGCTATGCCGGAAGCTGAAGGAACGTTACGGGCTGCGGGGACAGATGACACTGTCGTTCGACATGACCTTCCTGGTCATGATACTGACCAGCCTGTATGAACCGGAGACAGCGGAAGGCCGCACCGTCTGCATCGCCCATCCTTTTGAGAAGCATCTTACCAGAACGAACCGTTTCAGCGATTACGCAGCGGATATGAATATCCTGCTGACTTATTATAAATGTATGGATGACTGGGAAGACGAGAAAAAATACCGCCGCCGTCTCATGGGAGAAGGCCTGCGCCCGGCATTCTGCCGGATCAGGAAGACCTATCCCGACAAGGCCTATAAGATCGAACGGGCCCTGGCCGACCTGCGCTCTTTCGAAAAGCAGAAGGTAAGTGACATCGACAAGATGGCCGGACTGTTCGGCGAGGTAATGGCCGAGATCATGGATTTTGAACCTGACGGCTGGCAGGACGGCCTGCGGAAGCTGGGATTTTACCTGGGGAAATTTATCTATCTCATGGATGCTTATGAAGACATAGAAAAAGACCTTTCCGACGGCAACTACAATCCGTTCTGGAAGAAATATGAGGATCCTGATTTTGAAGAAGAATGCCGTACCATCTTGACGATGATGATGGCAGAATGCTCAAAAGAATTTGAAAAGCTGCCGATCATCGACAACATCGAAATATTGAGGAATATCCTGTACTCCGGGGTATGGTACCGCTATGAACAGGTAAAAGAAGAACGAACTAAATCATGATGCACGATGCCGCAGGACGGCAAGCCGAAAGGCTGACCTAAGGAACAGGAAAATGAACAACCCCTATCAGATTCTGGGAATTCCCAGAAATGCTTCGGAAGAAGAAATCAAGAAAGCCTATAAAAACCTCAGCAGAAAATATCATCCTGACGCCAATATCAACAATCCCCATAAAGCCCAGGCCGAAGAGAAATTCAAAGAAATCCAGCAAGCCTATCAGCAGGTGATGAAGGAACGGACCGAAGGCTATTCCTATGGCGGTCAAAATACCGGGAATGGCTATGGCGGGAGCGGTAGCTACGGAGGCGGCGGCTACGGCGGTTTTGGCGGTTTCGGTGGTTTCGGCGGCTTCGGCAGCTTCGGCGGTTTTGACCGAAGCGGCAGTACCGGTTATGAAGAAGACCGCTATCTGCGGGCAGCCGGCAATTATATCCGTAACGGTTACTACCGGGAAGCCAGGACCGTTCTGGATGACATGGATGATTCGGGACGTGACGCCCGATGGTTTTATTACAGTGCCCTTGCCCATGCCGGCCTTGGCAATCAGGTGGCGGCCATGGAACATGCCCGGAAGGCAGCTGCTATGGAGCCAAGTAACGGTGATTATCAGGATCTGGTATACCGGATGGAGAACGGCGGCTCTTGGTACCGCCAGCGTCAGAGCACTTATACCCAGCCCTATTCCGGCAGCAGCAGCATGTGCATGAAACTGTGTATTGCCAATGCGATCTGCAATCTTTGCTGCGGTGGCGGCGGGATGTGCTGTAGTCCGTATCGAAGGTGTTGAGCTGAGGGAGTTGAGTAGCTGGGGGAGCTCAGCCCTCCGGCCCCCGCCCCCCCAGCATTAACACCTAAAATCAGAATTACTGATAACGGTGAAGTGTGACGAAAAGGTGACAACGCAGAGGGTAACAAAATATTTCTGCTTGACAAAGTCAGTTTAGTATTGTATGATAAATTTCGTTGCAAGAGTCGTGGTTTCTTACTCTGGCCATTAATATGTAATATGTGCGTTTAGCTCAGCTGGATAGAGCGTTTGGCTACGGACCAAAAGGTCGGGAGTTCGAATCTTCTAACGCACACTTGAAATGCACCTCAATGAGTGCATTTTTAGTTTCAGCCTTGACTGCTTTCTATTCTGTTTTGCTTTCTATTCTGTTTTCTATGCTGCTATTTAGCCTGAATAACCCTATGAACAGTGCTCCGATCTATCTTGTGTATTTGATCCAATTATGAAAATTGATATATAAAATCATTTATTGTAAATTGTTATGTAATTTTGGACAAAATTAAGTTCCACAAAAAAAGATTGGCATAATTATTAGTCTTATGCTATATTATATATATAACAAGCCATATCTTATGTTGAAAGGAGGAGACAAGAGATCGCTCGAAATATTGTCTGGACAGGCTTATCAATATTATTAACGTAACGAAATACATCATAAGGATAAGTGAAACAACATATTATATTATTAACCGTTGAGCTATAGTTACATACAATATAGTAACCGTTGCTGACGCAAGGGGGAAGGATTATGCCAAATACACTAGGTAATGATATAGAAAACTTTATAATGTCATCAGAAGAATACGAAAAACTGAATAATATGAATGGCGATTTTGATTTTGATGAAATGATGTCCCTTGAGCCTGCCGAACCGTATAAGATTCTGTGTTCTGATGGACAGATCGTTTCAAATCTATAGTTCTATAGGGGAAGAAAATGGACGTAATAAAGAAACCTGATACTCAGTTATTAATTGAAAAAACCATTAATCCGCTTGTGTACAAGCTACAAGAGAAGTTCAAATATTTGCGGCTTAACCAAAATACGGCAATATTTAAAAGGGAATTTGACAATTATTATATAAAAGCAATCGAGACGATGAATTATCATAAGCTTGACAGGCATAAACTTGCATCAATCATATGTATTTCAGTATATAAGGCTGATTTTTTATCGATATATGAGCAAGATTGTCAAGATCATAAGCGATTGTTTTTTGCAAATGAGTATCTTGCGGTTCATTCGGGATTACGTTCGATGAGAATGTATATCATAAAAAGATTTTTCAGCGAAAACCAAAGCTATTTAAAATATCAAAAAGATGCAATTGAGAATTTTATTATGGAATTTCCAGATAAAGAGGAATTGATATGCGACAAAATGTGTTATTCGGTTAATCTATCCCTTGCCATGAGAAGATCTTTTCAAAATGGTGCATGCTTTGACATGTGGTCTTATGCGTTTATTTTTTTTCATCTGGAACAATATAATTACAAGCGTTTGAAAAAGTTCTGCGAAGAAAGAATATCATTAATTGTGTTGCCTCTAAAAGATGAAAAAGGCCAGACGGTATTGTAAGCATATCGAGTCCATAGGCTGGTAGTCGGGAAGGCGAGAATCAGCTCCTGCAAGAGTGAATCATTCGGGAAGAACGCTCTGCGTTCTTCCAAGCGAGCTTGCTCGCTTTTTTATTGACAGGAACGACGATTTATCTTAGAATAAAACAGTAATGATTACTATTTGTATCCAGTCTGCCATAGCTGAACTGGGGAAAGGTATGGAAAGCATATGAATCCAAACACATTCAGATACTTGTCTTATGGCGTATATATCGTCAGTGCCTGGGATAAAGAACGGCCTACCGGCTGCACGGCGAACAGTGCCATGCAGGTCACCTCATCGCCGGCAACATTGGCTGTCAGCATCAATCATGATAATTATACGAACCGATGCATTGCCGAAGATGGCAGGTTTGCTGTCTCTATCTTATCAGAACAGTCGGATCCTTCCATAATCGGCAATTTTGGCTTTCAGTCCGGAAGGGACGTTAATAAATTCGATAATGCGGATTACCGGGTTTGCGAAGGCATGCCGGTAATATCCGATGCCTGCGGCTATATTGTCTGTGAAGTGATCGACAAGATGGAAACGGCGACCCATACCGTCTTCTTGGGTGAAGTAAAGGATGCTGAGATACTGACCGGCAAGGACGCTATGACTTATGCTTATTATCACAAAGTAATCAAAGGCAGAAGCCCCAAGGCGGCTCCCACATATATTCCCGATGAAAATGCGGCGGCATCTGTCGAAAGGTCGGCATCTGCGGCTGAAACCGCTACTGCCGAAAGCGCTACTGCTGAAAGAGCTGCTGCGGCTGAAACCGCTGCCGCTGCCGAAACCGCCGCCGCCAACAATAAGAAATATGTCTGTCAAGTATGCGGATACACTTATGAAGGATCCGCCCTGCCGGATCACTATATCTGTCCGGTCTGTGGCGTAGGAACTGACAGATTTAAAGAAGCTTAAGTTAAGGAAACACGGATTGATACAGTTTTTTCGGTCAATTACAAAAAAGCAAATAAAATAAAATACATGGAGGTTTCAAGATGGATTTAAAAGGCAGCAAAACAGAAGCAAATCTGAAGACAGCTTTTGCAGGAGAGTCGATGGCGAGAAATAAGTACAGCTATTTTGCGTCAAAGGCCAAGAAAGACGGATATGTGCAGATAGCCAAGATCTTTGAAGAAACAGCAGATAATGAAAAAGAGCACGCCAAAATGTGGTATAAGCTGTTGGAAGGCGTCGGTTCCACGGCGGAAAATCTGGAACGGGCTGCCTCCGGGGAAAACGAGGAATGGACAGACATGTATGCCGGCTTTGCTCAAGTGGCCAAAGAAGAAGGCTTTGCGGACATCGCCCGGCTTTTTGAAGGTGTGGCGGCGATTGAAAAGGAACATGAAGAAAGATACCGTAAGCTGCTTGAGAATGTGAAAGGCGATGTGGTATTTTCCAAGGACGGCGATGTGATCTGGCACTGCCTGAACTGCGGGCATATCCATGTCGGGCAGAAAGCCCCGGAGCTTTGCCCGGTTTGCGCGCATCCGCAGGCTTATTTCGCAGTGAAAGCGGATAATTATTAAGGAAAACAATTACATACGTGTTTCATCGGGAACGCCCGAGAACCGCCCTGATGTGGCTGTCCGGAGCGGAGAGCAAGTCCCATGACAAGACAAAGCCGTTGATGCCGGTTCTTTCCAGGCCGGAAAGATTTTCGGTTATGTAGGAAGCGGATGTCGTGACGATGTCCGGCTGATAATTGATTTCGATGCCACCGTATACATTGCCGCCGGTATTCATAACGGCCAGTTCCTGTTTTACAAATGAGAGCGGTATCCTATCGGAACCATCCTTTTTAAGGAGGCCGATGATGGTGCCGCCTTCTTTTTGTGCGGCTTTTCGCCTGTCCGGCCTCACCGTTTCCCGGCAGAGTGCGGCAAATTCAAAAGGCAGCCCGGTCGGGGCATAGGTCTGCCAGTACATCATCGGCTTGATAAAGTCGGCCGCCCGGCTCAGCGCAGCGATGTCCTGGCCTACGAAATAGGCGGCAAACGGGCTGAAGACATCAAGGCCGACCAGTCACTTTTTTATCCTGGTAACTGCCGGTTACTATCTGAATGATATATTCCTGACCCTTCATATTTCCTCCGGTTTATTGAATTGTGCTTGTTTAGAGCTGCTGCCTGCTCAGATTGGAATTGTGATAGCGCCTGTCCATCGTCACGTCTTCCCGGAACCATGCGGGAGGATGAAAAGCTTCCGCTGACTCAAGGTCGGGGAATTCTACTTCCGCAATGATAAGCGGGGCAAAGGGAGGATCAAAGATATCCAGCTCAATAAGGAGGCGTTCTATTGGTATCAGATACCGTTTTTTGGATATGACATTGCCGTCGGCTTTCTTGAGCAGATGATAATAGGCTTCTTGATTGAGTGGCAGATTGTATTCCTCCCGCGCCAGCAATCCGGATCCTTTATAAGTAAGATAATAGTTCTCATCTTCTTTGCGGATCCGGATGACTGGTTCGGTATTCAAGTAAGCTTGCTCAATAAGCCGGAATTCATAAGTTGCTAACGAAAAGGGGATGTCTTTAACAGTAAATTTTCTTTCAATTTCCATATTTGTTTTCTCCAATACACCTAATTATATTCTATCCGTCCTTAAATATCAACAGCCTCTGTCCCTCTGTCTGAATCCGCCTTTTCCTAAGTATGGCACCGATAACATCAGAGAATAAGTCTACTGCTCATATACGAAGGCATAGGTACCAAATATCATGGCGTCTATGCTGATTGTCCATGAATCAGAATCCATGTCCTCATATATGACAGTATTGTTTTCTTGATCAATAGAAAGAAGAGACACCTTTTTCCCGCGCATATATTCAGGCAACCCAATTGATATCCGAATAGAGGTATCGATTCTTCGGATCGGTTCTACAATGCCATTCTTGGTAATTGAATACAGATCGATACAAAAGACAGCACCGACTTTTTTATGGTTTTTTTGAGCAATTTCACTCAATAGACCCTCTAGCTCCTGGTTTAAATTATTACAGGTGAAGACAGCCAGATTGGTTTTATCAGCAATTACCTGGGATTTTATCTTAGCCTTATCTAACGTATCCATAAATGCGACTCCTTTAATTTCGTCATGATGCGCATATACTCCTTCTATGGTAGATACAACCCATCGACCGGCAGAATCAAATACAATATTACCGGGAATCTGAAGCTCGTCGGTGCCGATTCTCCGGTCGGTGTTGACTCTTCATTGTCCCCAGAGTTCCCTGTATCGTTTGAGTTAAGCTCCATGGCTTGTTTTTTTGCAGATTCTTTGCCATGATTATGTAGATCAGTCGCGTTTGCCGGTCTGTCCCATGGTAATAAAATAACAAGAGTTACAGTGCATAATAATATAGGCAGGTGCCTGATCATAGTGAATAATACAGTTTTGATTTCTGTTTTATCTTTCATATTTCTCCTCCTTATAGAATATGCTATTTGTTACATAACATGTGGCGGTGAGCATTGGCATCATGAGCAATATTTTGGTGACAATAGCAGATATAATGGCTGTTTTTCTTGCAGCAATAATGACATGAGCGGCATATTGGATTATGGCAAATTGTCAGCCGAGGAGTTGATAATTATATAATATCAGTTTTGGTATATAATAAAAAGGTCACTTAAGAAACTGCTGCAACAACCTCATGATATAATTAAATTTAGTAAACGGCTATAATAGAATATTGCACGTTTCTAAGCTCATTTCTAAACAATTTAGCTACCCAAAAACACCCAGATATGTTAAAATATGAATGTAACATTCACAAAACCGACCATGCATTTATAATGAAGCAAACGGAAATAATAAGAAAGGTGTAAAAATGAAAAAAGCAGGTATATTTTTTGCTGACGGCTTCGAAGAAATCGAAGCGCTTACAGCAGTTGATCTACTGCGCAGAGCGGGGATCGAGACAGATATGATTTCCATAGCATCAAAAACAGTGGAAGGCGTGCACGGAATCCGCGTCATCGCCGACAAACTGCTATCGGAAACCGACTTTGACCAACTTGATATGATCATTCTCCCTGGCGGCGGGCCGGGGACCGACAATCTCGAAGCTTGTGGCGAGCTGATGGAACAGCTGGATCTTTTTTACCAAAAGGGCGAACCCATTGCCGCCATTTGTGCCGCACCGGGTATCCTGGGGCACCGAGGCATGCTGAAAGGCCGGAAGGCATGTTCCTATCCGGCACGCGAAGATCAGCTTGAAGGTGCCGAGGTGGTACATGACGAGGCGGTGTTAGACGGCAATATCATAACCGGGCGGGGTGCGGGATGCGCGATACCGTTTGCGCTTTTGATCGTCGAATATTTTCAGGGACAAAAGGCAGCGGATGACTTGGCGGAAGCGATTGTTTATACCCGGAACAGCAGATAATCTCGGAGGATAAGGATGAATATTTTATTTTTTCTTACACCCAAAAAGGAAGTCGCCTATCTATATGAAACCGATTCCATGAGGCAGGCTCTTGAGAAAATGGAGAGTCGCACGTTTACCGCGATACCCATTATCGGAAAAAAGACCGGCAAATACATCGGAACCTTAACAGAAGGCGATCTGCTCTGGGAGATAAAGAGAAGGGACCTGCCTTCCTTAAAAGAAGCGGAATCCATTTCCGTTATGGATATCGTCCGCAAGCGCGACAACCAGCCCGCTGACGCGGATGCTAAGATGGAAGACCTGATCAACCTGGCTATGAGCCAGAATTTCGTGCCGGTGATCGACGGCGGAAAACGCTTTATCGGCCTCGTGACCAGAAAAGATATTATCCAATATTTGGCTGAAGGGAAAAGACAAGCTAAAGCTAAATAGTAAAACTTACCATCATAAAACCTTTACCAACGCTTATACTATGAACAAGATAAGTGATGAAAGAGCGTTTTGATTGAACGAGATTTCCGGTCTACATAGACGGCATCTAATTCAAGATAAGCGATTCGGACAAAGCTTATCTTGAAGGATAGATGATTGCAGATTTTAAGACGATACAACATGCCGTTATCAGACGTGGAAGACGATTAAGACATGAAGACGATTAAGACATGCAATCCAAAATAATAACGGAGGTGAATGAAATGGCAAGCAGCAAGTCTAACAGTTCAGTAGTACCTGAAGCTAAGGATGCTATGAATCGTTTCAAAACAGAAGTTGCTTCGGAACTTGGTGTCAACCTGAAAGCCGGATACAATGGCGACTTAACATCTAAGGAAGCCGGCTCTATCGGTGGAGAGATGGTTCGAAGAATGATCAAGAAGCAAGAAGAATCTATGAAATAACAAGATGAAGTAATAGTGATTGCGACAGGATGAAGCAGCAGCACAAGTGATTGCGCCAATGCGACAAATGAAGCAATAAGCAAATGAATCAATAATCAGTAGTAAAATGCCCCGCTTGCTTGCAGGCGGGGTGTTTTATGAGTACAGTCGCATGTGCCGTAACCATTTTGTTTGACAGGGAATAATAATATAGGGGTAGGGCTCGGGGGCCGCAGGGCTGGGCAGTCGGATTATCTATGTAAGCTTCGCTTCCCTAGTTGATGGCCATAAGGCCCGTGCTTTCATGAGCAGTAGAGACCGGCAAGCCGGTCATGTACGTTTTCTCTCTGGACGCGGCGTTTATAGCACTCCTGGGAACCCAGAGCAGATAAAGTCTCGCCCAGAGAGGCTCCGCTTTATGAAATGAACAGTTCTGGAACTGTTCATTATGGCTTCCTCTGCATTGGCACTGCAGCGTCCGCCGAGAAAATCCGACTGCCCAGCCCTCCGGTTCCCGAGCCCCCGGCTACTCATATCAAACCTTATGCTTTTGGCTCAAAAAATACTGGTATTTTATGCTATGATATGCTATAATCGTAAAATGGCTGGGGTCTGGATAGCTTCATGCGACCAGGCGGCACAGGCATAGCACAAGGAGGATAGAAGATGAGTTTACAGGTTGAAAAATTGGAAAAAAACATGGCGAAGCTGACCATTGAAGTTCCCGCGGCAGAGCTGGATAAAGCTATAGACAAGGCTTATCAGAAGCAAAAGGGACAGATCAGCATTCCCGGTTTCCGTAAGGGCAAAGTTCCCCGCCCGATGATAGAGAAAATGTACGGTAAGGAAATCTTCTATGAAGACGCCGCCAATGAGCTGATTCCGCAGGCTTATGAGGAAGCGCTGGAGGACTGTACGGAGGAAATCGTTTCTTCGCCGAAGATCGAAGTCAGCCGCATTGAAGCCGGCGAGCCGTTTGTTTTTACGGCAGTCGTGGCCTTGAAGCCGGCCATAAAGCTGGGGAAATATAAAGGCGTTAAATATGACAAGATAGAAATAAGCGTTACCGAAGAAGAAGTGGAAGCGGCTCTTAATAAGGAAAGAGAAGCCAACGCCAGAAATATCGCAATAGAAGACCGGCCGGTCAAAGACGGCGACATGACAGTGATCGACTATGAAGGCTATGTGGATGACGTGGCTTTTGAAGGCGGCAAAGGAGAAGACTATCCGCTGACCATCGGCTCCGGTGCTTTTATTCCCGGTTTTGAGGAACAGCTGATCGGGGCGGAGATCGGCCAGGAAACCGAAATAAAAGTAACCTTTCCTGAGCAGTATCAATCCGAGGAATTAGCAGGCAAAGCAGCCGTTTTTCGCTGTACAGTCAAAGAAATCAAGGAGAAGCAGTTGCCGGAATTAGACGACGAGTTTGCCGAAGAAGTTTCCGAGTTTGAGACCTTGGCCGAATATAAAGCGGATGTATTGGATAAACTTACCAAAGAAAAGGAAAAAGCCGGCCAAGAAGCCAAAGAAGAAGCAGTCATCGATGCCATTATCGCCGATTCCGAGATGGATATCCCCGATGCCATGCTGGAAACCCAGCAGCGGCAGATGGTAGACGAGTTTGCACAGCGGATCCAGATGCAGGGGCTTACCCTGGAACAGTATTACCAGTTCACGGGCGGCAGCTACGAACAGTTGACTGAACAGGTCAAGCCGCAGGCCGACAAAAGAATCCGCTCACGGCTCGTCTTGGAGGCAGTTGTGACAGCAGAGAAGATTACGGCAACCGACGAAGATTTTGAAGAAGAGATTTCCCAAATGGCCGAAGCCTATCGCATGGAGGCCGACAAAGTAAAGGAAATGCTCGGTGAGCAAGGAAAGAAACAGGTCATGGAGGATATTGCTATTAAGAAAGCGGTAGATTTTGTGACTGAGAATGCCAAAGAAAAATAGTAACTGAACAGATGTTGAAGACAGGAGGATTGTAAATGAGCTTAGTGCCGATAGTTGTCGAACAGACCAGCAGAGGGGAGCGTTCCTATGATATTTATTCCCGTCTTTTAAAAGACAGGATCATCTTTTTGGGGGAAGATGTCAATGAAGTGACAGCAAGCCTGATTGTTGCCCAGATGCTTTTTCTGGAAGCGGAAGATCCGGAAAAGGATATTGAGTTTTATATTAACAGCCCCGGCGGTTCGGTGACGGCAGGGATGGCGATCTATGATACCATGAATTATGTGAAGTGCGATGTTGCTACAATATGTACCGGCATGGCGGCAAGCATGGGTGCCTTTTTGCTGGCCGGCGGGACCAAGGGCAAAAGGATGGCGCTCCCCAATGCGGAGATCATGATCCATCAGCCGCTGGGTGGTGCTCAGGGTCAGGCAACCGAAATCGAAATAGCCGCTAAGCACATCTTATATACCAAAGCGAAAATAAACCGCATATTAGCGGAAAATACCGGAAGAGACATCGAATTAGTTACTGCCGATACCGAGCGCGATAACTGGAAAACCGCTCAGGAAGCAGTGGAATACGGCTTGATTGACAAGATCGTGGTCAGCCGGAAAGAAAGCGCCCTCAAATAGCGTTTCCGTATTTTAGATATACCGTTTTAGAATGACATACCATGACAGGAAGGTTATGTAAATGAGAAATACAGATAATGTAAGATGTTCTTTTTGCAACAAGACCCAGGACCAGGTACGCAAGCTCATAGCCGGCCCGGCCGGAGTCTATATCTGCGACGAGTGCGTGGAGATCTGCGCCGACATTGTCGAAGAAGAATATGAAGACCTTGAAGATTCGATCAGCGGCGAGCTGGATATCAATCTCTTAAAGCCGATTGAAATCAAGAACTTTCTGGATGAATATGTGATCGGCCAGGAAGAGGCCAAAAAAGTCCTGGCGGTGTCAGTTTATAACCATTATAAAAGGATCACGGCACCTAAGGAAAAAGACGACATTGAACTTCAGAAGAGTAATATCATCATGGTAGGGCCGACCGGATCAGGAAAGACCTATCTGGCACAGACCCTGGCAAAGATCATCAACGTTCCCTTTGCCATCGCAGACGCCACTACCCTGACCGAAGCCGGTTACGTCGGCGAGGATGTGGAAAACATCCTTTTAAAGCTGATTCAGGCCGCGGATTACGATGTGGAAAGAACCCAGCTCGGCATCATCTATATTGATGAGATCGATAAAATAACCAAGAAAAGTGAAAATGTATCCATCACCAGGGATGTTTCCGGTGAGGGCGTGCAGCAGGCACTTTTGAAAATCATCGAGGGGACGGTGGCCAGTGTCCCGCCTCAGGGCGGCCGGAAGCATCCTCATCAGGAGCTGATTCAGATCGACACCTCCAATATCCTGTTTATATGCGGCGGTGCTTTTGACGGGCTGGAGAAAATCGTCGAATCCCGGCTGAATAAAAACTCCATCGGCTTCAATGCGCAGGTGACGAGCAAGAACAGCATGGAAATGGGCGAGCTTTTAAATGACGTGATTCCTCAGGATCTGGTCAAATACGGCCTGATCCCGGAATTTGTCGGTCGTGTCCCGATCAATGTCTCATTACACGGACTGGATCAGGATGCCTTGATCCGTATTCTGAAAGAGCCCAAGAATGCCCTGATCAAACAGTATAAGAGACTGTTCGAACTGGACGAGGTCAAGCTGACATTTGAGAACGACGCTATCTTAGCGATAGCTCAGAAAGCCTTTGAAAGGAAGACCGGGGCCAGAGGGCTGCGTTCCATCATGGAAAAATCGATGATGGATGTCATGTACCATATCCCTTCCGATGATACCATATCAGAATGCGTGATCACTAAAGGAGCGATCGACGGAACCAGCAAGCCTCTGATCATTCACCGTGAGGCTATGCGGAAAGCCAAATAAAGTTCTGATATTAAGAAGAACTGATCAGAAGAAATGATGAGAAGCAATGATCAGAAGCAATGATCAGAAGCAATGAACAGATAAGAGGGCTGTTGCCTAATTCCGGAACGGGTGGCAGCAGTCTTTTTAGCACAGCAGTCAGCGGAATACATGGGGGACATTATGATAAATGTGATTACGCCAAACCGGATCTTGCCGGCAGTTGCCTTAAGAGGAATGACAATTTTGCCGGGAACGATCATTCATTTTGATCTAAATCGCAAAAAATCCATCTTAGCTGTTGAAAAATCGATGATGACGGGGCAACGGATTTTTCTGGTAATGCAGAAAAATGAAGAACATGCCGATCCCGGCTATGCCATGCTACATATGGCGGGCACGATGGCTCTGATCAGGCAGGTAACCAAACTGCCGGGCAATGTCATCAGGGTACTGGTTGAAGGGATAACTAGGGCAGTGCTGCTTTCCGTCAATGAAGAAGTAGATACTTATCTGGAAGCTACGATAAGAGAAGTGGAAGAAGAACAGGATCTGGACGAAGTGTCGGAAGAAGCCATGCTGCGGCACAGCAGGGAACTGGTTGACCAGTACTGCTCCTTTTCCCCGCAGATGAACAACAGTGTTGCCGGACGCTATCAGCACGTCGGCCGTCTGGGAGAATTCATTGACCGTGTCAGTATGAATATACCCATTGGCAATGAAAACAAGCAGAAACTGCTGGAAACGTTTTCCGTTAGAATGCGGTATGAACTGTTTTCCGGTATCCTGATCAATGAAATCGAAGTCTTACAGGTCAAAGGCGAGCTGGCTGCCAAGATTAAGGAAAAAGTCGATAAGAATCAAAGGGATTACTTGCTGCGTGAGCAGCTGCACGTGATCCGTGAAGAATTAGGGGAAGATGCCTATTCCGAAGCCGATCAGTTTACCAAGGCGCTTTCTGAGCTGAAGGCGGATAAAGAGGTCAAAGAAAAAATTGCCAAGCAGATCAGACGCTTTAAAAGCCTTTCCGGGAGCAGCTCGGAAAGCGCCGTGGAGCGGGCCTACATAGAAACGGTGCTGGAACTGCCTTGGAATAAGACCTCCCGCGACAACAAGGATCTGGACCGCGCCGAGAATATCCTGAACCGTGACCATTACGGGCTTAAGCAGGTCAAAGAACGGATCCTGGAATTCCTGGCGGTACGCCAGCTTACCAAAAGCGGCGAAAGCCCGATCCTCTGTCTGGTCGGTCCGCCGGGAACGGGGAAAACCTCGATTGCCAGAAGCATTGCCGAGGCTCTCGAAAGAAAATATGTCCGCATCTGTCTGGGCGGCGTTCGTGACGAGGCAGAGATCAGAGGGCACCGCAAGACCTATGTGGGAGCCATGCCCGGAAGGATCGCGGCCGGCCTGAGGCAGGCAGGAGTCCGTAATCCCCTGATGCTGCTGGACGAAATCGACAAAGTGAGCAATGACTATAAGGGCGATGTGTTTTCGGCTTTATTGGAAGTCTTAGACGGGGAACAGAATATCCGCTTCCGGGATCACTACATTGAGATTCCCCTTGATTTGTCCCCGGTTCTCTTCATTGCGACAGCCAATACGATGGCAACGATTCCGCGTCCCTTGCTTGACCGGATGGAAATCATCGAAGTCAACAGCTATACGGCCAATGAAAAATTCCACATTGCCAAAGAACATCTGGTGGAAAAGCAATTCACTAAAAACGGCATCAAAAAAGGCATGCTGACGATCAGCGACGGCGCAATAAAGAAAATGATCTCCGGCTACACCAAGGAAGCCGGCGTCCGGGAACTGGAAAGAAAGATTCGGGCGGTCTGCCGCAAGGCAGCTCGGGAAATTGTCAGGCTGCGCCGGACGAATCAGGAGGCCGGCCTCAAAGTCACCGGCAGCAATCTGGAAGAATACTTGAAGAAACCGCGGTACACTCAGGAAAAAGCCCGGCAGAACCACGAAATCGGCGTTGTTCGAGGCCTGGCCTGGACCAGTGTCGGCGGCGACACCCTGGAGATTGAAGTCAATGTGATGCCTGGCAAGGGGAAGATCGACCTGACCGGTCAAATGGGTGATGTCATGAAAGAATCGGCCCGGGCGGCGCTCAGCTATGTGCGTTCTGTCAGTGACCGCTATCGGCTCCAGGAAGAACTCTTTCAGAAAAAAGATTTTCATATTCATATACCGGAAGGCGCCGTGCCGAAGGATGGCCCGTCGGCGGGGATAACCATGGCAACGGCACTGCTGTCAGCAGTTACAGAGATACCGGTAAGAGCGGATGTCGCGATGACCGGCGAAGTCACTTTACGGGGGCGGGTTCTGGCGATCGGCGGTTTGAAAGAAAAGCTGCTGGCGGCCAAGATGGCCGATGTCAAGACGGTGCTGGTGCCGTCCGACAATAAAAAGGATGTCCAGGAGATTGATGAAGAAATCCGGTCAGGGCTCCGGATCTGTTATGTGAAAGTGATGGAAGAAGTGCTTTTGCACGCTTTGGCGAACCGGAAGGAGTCGGAAGATGGTAATTAAGCATGTGAATCTGGAAACTGTGTGCGGGGTCACCAGCAAGATACCGGCCAATCCTAATCCCGAATTTGCCTTTGCCGGCAAAAGCAATGTAGGCAAGTCTTCGCTGATCAACGGCCTGATGAACCGCAAGTCACTGGCTCGGACCAGTTCACAGCCGGGAAAGACCCAGACGATTAATTTCTACAATATCAACGACGAGATGTATTTCGTCGATCTGCCGGGCTACGGCTATACAAACGCCGGCAAAGAGGTGAAGGCCCAGTGGGGCAAAATGGTTGAGCGCTATCTGCGTATGTCTAAGCAGCTAAAAGCTGTCCTGCTGCTGATCGACATCCGCCATGAGCCGTCTGCCAACGATCGCCAGATGTATGACTGGATCGTGTCACAAGGATATGAGCCGGTCATTATCGCCACCAAAGCGGATAAAATTAACCGCAGCCAAATACCAAAGCACGTCAAGATGATCAAGGAAGGTCTGCAGACAGCAGCAGATACGGCCGTAATTCCCTATTCGGCCCTGTCAAAACAAGGCCGGGAAGAAATCTACGGGTTACTGGAAAGATATTTGGAAGCGGAAAAGTAATGCAGAAGCACGAAAGTAATGCAGAAGCACAAATGTAATATAGAAGCAGGAATGTAATGTAAGTAAGAGGAGTGTAGATATGGGTGCTTTTTGGAAGCGATTTGAAATATATTTTAAAGCAATCGTAAACTTGCTTATTTTCGGTGTCACCGTTTTGTGCGTACTGTTTTTGCTGCCATATCTGCTGCGTTTTTTCATGCCGTTTGTAATCGGTGCGGTTATTGCCTGGATATCCGGCCCGCTGGTACGCTTTTTTGAAAGGAAATTAAAGGTGCGCCGCAAGATGGGAACGGCCATGGTCATCATTACCGTTATTGCCTTGGTGGTTCTTCTGGGCTATCTTCTGATGGCATGGATCATAGATCAGGCTATCGGGTTTCTTTCCGACTGGCCGCAGATATGGGAAGGCATCCAGCGGGAACTGCTGGCCTTAGGTGACAGGATCACGCAGCTCCTGAATTACCTGCCGGAAGATATGCGAAACACCTTGCTGCTGTTCGAAGATGACCTGAGTGTCCAGCTGGGCGACATGTTGTCGGGTATCAGCACCCCGACTTTTGCCGCCGTGGGGCGTTTTGCCATGAACCTTCCGACGATTATCGTAAGCATTATCATGTGCCTGCTTTCCTCTTATTTCTTCATCTCAGACCGGGAGTTTGTCAGTACCAGGATTCCCAAGTATCTTCCCAAAGGGCTGGCGGAAAAATGGCGGCTGATCTTAAACAGCATCAAGCGTTCGGTCGGAGGTTATTTCAAGGCGCAGCTTAAAATAGAGTTCTGGGTCTACCTCCTGATGGTGGCCGGCTTTATCATCCTGGATCTGGACTATGCCTTTTTTATCGCTTTTGGGATTGCCCTTCTGGATTTTTTCCCTATCTTCGGAACCGGGACGGTATTGATCCCTTGGGCAATCATCAAGTTTGTCAACAGTGATTATTTTGCTTTTGCCGGCCTGTTGATTATCTGGGGCGTGGGACAGCTGGTCAGGCAGATCATTCAGCCCAAGATTATGGGAGATACTATCGGCATCCATCCGATACCGACCTTGTTTTTGCTCTATATCGGCTTCCGGGTGGCCGGAGTCATGGGCATGATCGCCGCTCTGCCGATCGGCATCATCCTGCTGAACCTCCATCAGGCCGGAGCCTTTGATACTACCCAGAAAAGCCTGCGCATCTTGCTGCACGGCCTCAAGCGTTTTCGCAGCCTTGAACCGGATGCCAGGGAAAAGAACAATCAGTAAGGAGTAGATGTTTGCGAAATATTAAAATCACGCTGCAGTATGAAGGAACCCGCTACCAGGGCTGGCAGCGCCAGGACAGCACGGAAAACACCCTGCAAGGTAAGCTGGAGGCCCTGCTCGGTAAGATGAGCGGCACCCGGATCGAAGTCCAGGGGGCCGGGCGCACCGACGCGGGAGTTCACGCGTTGGCCCAGACGGCTAACTTTAAATTACCTGACAACGTTAACCATAAGCCGGAAGAAATCCTGGCTTATATGAACCGCTATCTGCCGGATGACATTGCCGTCATAGCGGCCGAAGAGGTGCCGGAGCGGTTTCACAGCCGCCTCAATGCCAAAGGCAAGACCTATCATTACCGGATTCTTAACAGTGCCGTCCCGCACGTCTTTCTGCGCCGCTATGCCTGGATCGTGGAAAACGGGCTGGATGTCGAAGCCATGCGGAAAGCCGCCGCTTTCCTGTGCGGCACGCATGATTTCAGTGCATTTACTTCCCATCGGAAAAGCAAGAACCCCAACAAGAAGTCCAAGGTAAGGACAATTTATACCATCGATATCGATAAGAACCAAGATGAGATTTTATTCCGGTTTATCGGAAACGGTTTTCTCTATCACATGATCCGCATTATGGTGGGAACCCTGACGGAAGTCGGAACCGGAAAAATAAAACCCGAAGCGGTGGCAGCGATCCTTGCTTCCGGCCAAAGAGAAAACGCGGGTGTGCTTGTGCCTGCTAAAGGATTGACTTTAGTGGAGGTTCATTACAGTGAAGAAGGAAAGACTGACTAGGGCTATTTTTATACTATACTTATTAATTTTAATCAGGCTGATTGTCTTTAAATATCCATTTGAACAGATGCAGACGATTGTCAGCAGCTGGAGCAGGGAAATGATTTGGCAGGGGATGCATACAGCTAATTTTACTTTGTTCAGAACCATCAGGATGTATATTCAGTATGCCGACCGGCTGAACAGTTTTGAGAACCTGGCGGGGAACGTAGTGGCTTTGGTGCCTTTTGGCTTCTTCCTGCCGCAAGTGATCCGGAGCGGCAAGAGTTTCGGGGTGCTGCTGCTGAATGTTTTGGTGTTTGTGGCTGGCATCGAGGTATTTCAGCTACTTAGTGCGTTTGGGGCTTTTGACGTGGATGACATTTTGTTGAACTGCTTGGGCGCAGTGATTGGGTGGGTGCTTTATGTGACTTTGAAGGGACCGGACCAGGAGCGCGAATACCAAAGAAAGATGGGAGAAGGAACTAATGAGTAAGTCGAGTAAGACATGGAGAGAAGAGATATCGGACAGCTTGTTCGTCCATATGCCGTTGCCGCTGCATCCGGAAAAATCATTGGAAGCTAGTTTTACCGGCAAAAAGGTCGGATACTCGAAGGGAATATGGAATAGCCAGGAAAAGAATTATCTGCCGCAGGAGGATATGCATGGCAAGGTCGCGGTGATAAATGAAGAGGGCGAGGAACGGCTCCGTCTTACCGGTGCGCTTCACGCTGACCAATGGCCGGAAGGATCGTCACCGGACGGTCAATATGCCAATTATGGGACGGCAATGCTAAAGTTCGGTGTTGCCGAGGAAAACTGGGAAGGTTTTAACCGTTTACGGTTTTGGGTAAAGCCGGACGTTGCCGGCTCCAGAATCCTACATGTGCATGCTGCCGTGGTAAATGAAGGAGAGGTTCCGGTACCTGACCGTTATGACCGCGAAGGGACAACGATATTCGACCTGAAGAACCATCAGTGGAACGAATGCTTCTGGGAATTCACCAGTATGGGCCGGGACAAGGTCACTGAGCTTTTATTATATGTTTTCCTGAGCGGCAAGGATATTGGCGGTGATGACATGCTGTCCTATGATTTTAAGGATATCTGTCTGGAACGTGTGGATGAGCCGGAGCTGGAAAAGGGCTGGGAATGTCAGAAAAACAAGATTGCCTTATCGACGCTCGGCTATTTCCCTGATGGCAAGAAGACAGCGATTGTCGGAAGCGAGCCGGGAAACGTCGCGCTGACTGAGCCGGAAAGCGTTGCCGTGACTGAGTCAGGAAACGTTGCGGTGACAGAGCCAGAAAGTTTTGCCGTGATGGATGCGGAAAGCGGACGGAAGGTATGGGAAGACAAGGTTCAGCGGATAGAGAATGAGAAAGGACGCTTCCGAGTGTTGGATTTTACCGCACTTACAGAGCCGGGCCGATATTATATTGAAGTAGGTGGGCTGAAAAGCGCGGAGTTTCGGATAGACGGAGAGCTGTTGGAAGAGGCGGTCTGGAAAACAGTGAATTTTTTGTTTTGCGAGCGGTGCGGCACGCCGGTACCGCATAAGCATAGCAGCTGTCATTCGGATACGATGGCCGAGCATAACGGCGTTAAGCTTTCATTTGCCGGAGGCTGGCATGATGCCGGCGATCTTTCGCAGCAGGCGGCCCAGACTGGCGAGATTGTCCATGCGTTACTGGAGACAGCGGAGCGGATCAAAGATCGGGAAAAGGCCTTGTACCGCCGCCTGCTGGAAGAAGCGCAATGGGGTCTGGATTTTGTCATGAAAACCCGTTTTGGGGACGGGTACCGTGCCACCAGTGCTTCTTCACTTCGTTTTACCGACGGGCTGATTGGCAATGGCGACGACATTCTGGTCATGGTGCATGACCATTCCTATGAGAACTTCCTGTTTGCCGGGATTGAAGCCTATGCGGCGCATGTCTGGCGGAAAGAGGATCGTGATTATGCCTTCAGTGCGCTGAAAACCGCCAGAGAGGATTTTGCTTTTGCGACGGACAAGTTTAAACAGACCGGTGTTGAGCCGTCCAATATTTATGAGCATACCTATGGATCGGGAAGGTCACAGTATTATGCGGTCATTGTCTGGGCAGCATCCAATCTGTATCTTGCTTCCGGAGAAGCGGTTTATGCAAACAAGGCGGCGGAATATGCCGGGAAGCTGCTTGCCTGTCAGGAAACCGGGGAAGCCGGCCTGCCGTTTGAGGGCTTTTTCTACCGTGATGAAACCCAAAAAGCCATTGTTCATTATAATCATCAGTCCAGAGAGCATCAGTTTATGCAGGCTTTAGAGCTGCTGTGCCGGACGCAGCCGGAGCATGACGATTTCCCGCGATGGGAGGTGGCAATGAAACGGTATGGCGGCTACCTGAAATATCTGATTCCTTATCCGGCTCCTTATGGGATGCTTCCTGCCGGAGTATACCGGATGGACGAGCCGGAGGACAGGGAAACGTTTCGGGTCATGAATATTTCGGTAGATTATGACGAGGAGAAAGAAAATTACCGTGAGCAGCTGAAGGCCGGAAAAGCCGTGGATGAACGGCATGTGATCAGGAATTTCCCGGTGTGGTTTTCTTTTCGCGGGAACCTTGCGGTTACTTTGTCGATGGGAAAAGCGGCTTCTGTTGCCGGACATTATTTTCATGATATAGAACTGATAGAGGCGGGGCGTGAGCAGTTCTACTGGCTATATGGCAAGAACCCGTTTGCCCAGTCACTGCAGTACGGTGTCGGCAGCAGGTACGGCGCACAGTATGCGGAGCTGCTGGGCGAATGCACCGGTGAGCTCCCGGTCGGGATCGAGACCTATGAAAATGAGGACGTGCCTTATTGGCCGCAGAATAATAACGCCACTTATAAAGAAGTCTGGACCAGCCCGGCCGGCCGTTTTTTATGGCTGGCGGCAGATTACCTTTAAAGCGCCAAATACTTTAGATGAGTAGCTGGTTCCCGAGCCTTCAAACCACTACTTTTTTTCTGGCCATTATGAACTTTCATTTTTTTAACTTGACATTATTCAAAATATGAGGCAAAGACAGGTGACATTTTTTGAAAAATATAGCTGAAATTTCGCTGAAATTTTGAGAAACCCCTTGTAAGCGGGAAGTAAATGTTTTATAATGACTATATATCTGATCGGGAAAGGAGTAGCATATGCAAGTAGGTGCAGTAAGTTTTCAGCCATATATATTTAATACGAATAATATTGGCAGTGCCAGCATGAACAAAGTGCAGCCGATTCCCGATGATTTAACTTCTCAGAAGACAGATTATTCTGGTCTGGTTCAATCGGAAGAAAACACCAACCCGCTACGCCGGGGGGAAAGCTCTAACTATGCAGATATCATCCAGAGCCAGATGGCGATGTCACAGAACAATGCCAGCCGGGTCATGAAACCGCAGGAGATTGCGGCAGAATCCGAAGCGATGACGATTGATGATGTTTCGGCCGACATGGCTGCCAACGTGGAAGATATGGCTATGGATACGAATGCCGATGATATTTTTGCCGGTGCAGATACTGCTGTGAATGAGGGCGATATGGCAATCGAAACCGAATCCACCATGGCTAATGCGAATATGAATGTGGATACAGAGGTTTTTGACACCGCTGCCGCCATGACAGACAGCGCAGCTACAGCCGGAACGGTTGCCAGCGAGTCAGGTGCCGCAACAGGGATCGATGCAGAGACAAGTGATGATGCCGAGAACGTTGCAGGGCAAAGCGCAGCCACCGATCAAAGTGCAGATGCCGAAGCCGCCGCAGTGACAAATGCAGGTACCGGGATCGTTACAGAACCAGCTACAGCAGCCGGAAGCGCCGCAGAGTCGAATATGACCGATGTTACCGGCTATGCCGCAGAATCTAACGGTGCCACTTACGGAAATACGCAAGCAGCCGGTACAGTACCAAACGGAGTGGAGAATTTTACGATTGGAAATAATACGGCAGCAGTTCAGGAAGCCGCAGCCGCCACGACAGAAGCAAGCGCAAGCACCCAGCCACAGGCACGGAGTCAATTTACTGACATGCTCAATCTCTTCCAGATGAGGCGTGCCACGGAAGCATATTCCTTAAGCATGGGGATGTAGAATATAGGTTAGTTTGATAACAGCTGATGGCTTCGGGCGAGGCCATCAGTTTTATGTTACGTAAGTCTTGGCTGCTTTAGTCGTATACGCTAGGTTGTCAGAATATGATTAAAGGTAATATAATTACAAAGAATCCAAATGCAAAATGGAGCAGCAGAATGAAGTAGCAGAAAGGAGCAGAAATGAAAGTTTTATTACTTAACGGAAGTCCCAATCAGCAAGGCTGTACTTATACCGCATTGCGTGAGGTGGCAAACGCTTTGGAATCACATGGGATTGAAACGGAAATCATGCAGATCGGAGCGATGCCGGTCAGGGGCTGTACTGCCTGCGGCGGCTGTTATGACGGCAGAGGCAGATGTGTCTATGATGATGACATAGTAAACCGCTTTTTGGAGAAAATGGCGGCAGCCGACGGTCTGGTGATCGGCTCACCGGTATATTATGCCGGTCCCAACGGCGCGCTTCTGGCTTTGCTGGACAGAGCCTTTTATGCCGGTAATGTCTTTGCTTATAAACCGGCAGCGGCTGTAGCATCGGCACGTCGGGCCGGTACCACGGCAACCTTGGATGTGCTCAATAAGTATTTTCCGATTAACCAGATGCCGATCGTGCCGTCGCAGTATTGGAACATGGTACATGGTAATGACGCCGACGAAGCCCTTCAGGATCTGGAAGGGATGCAGATCATGCGTACTCTGGGACATAATATGGCTTGGATGCTGGCGTGTTTTGAGGCGGGACAAAAAGCTGGAGTGACTTTACCGGAAGCGGAAAACCGGGTCTGGACTAATTTTATCCGTTAGCGCGAATAACGGGAGAATCCCTTGTTGGAGGTGGCTTATTCTACAGTAAAGTCTTCGGAACTGAATTTGCTGTAGAATCGGCCATTTTCCGCAGTAAACATGAGTATTGAAAAATCCCCGCCGTCCCGTCCGCCCTGATAATACATGGAATATTCATCTTTTTAGGATCTTTTTCGGCTTTCTTCATCTTCTAAAACCGTCATCATAATAGCTATCTCTTCTCTTTGATTTGTTTCTGTAAAACGCACCAATCTTCATGCCCACATTCAGGACAAGTCATCCAGCGCACTTTATGGTTGCCGGTACTAAAAATGGCCCGTAATAAAGAAGGCTTGAACACCGAGTCGCATTTGGGACAAATAAACACATTTTCTTTTGCTGAAAGCAACAGAGTGATAATTGCGATGGAGGTATATACCGCAAGTCCCCACCAGATCCGTGATGCTACGAGCCACAGCATGAATGAAAATCCTGCAATTGCGGCAATTGCTACTCCAAGATAAAGGAGCGCCAGCTTTTTCTGGTTACGAATATTGTTCTTCTTTTCCATGATTTCTTCTATGTCAATTATGATATTTACCGGGATTATGGCTTTGTTGTGGACGCTATCCTTGATGATCTTTATCATTTCTGACTGTTTTTGTCTTTCGCTAATCTCTCTGGCGAGTGTTTTTGCATGATCGTCAAGTAAAATGGTGAGAATTTTCCCCGACAAACCGCTATTCAGGACATTCTTAATTGCGTTCAGCGATAGTCCGATTGCCTTTAAAGTACAAATAAGCTGTAATTTTCGTAGTTCGTCATCATTATAAAGCCGTCTGCCGCCTTCGCTTAATTCGGTCGGGGGCAGCAGTCCTTTTAAATCATAATACTGCACCGTTCTGACCGACACGTTGCACAGCTTCGCCAATTCCCCAGTAGTGTATTTTGACATAGATTTCACCTCCTTGCCCTAACCTTACAACATCACGTTACGTCATGAGCAACAGGTTACGTAAGGGGATATTTATGAAACAATAAATTTTACCAAGACAGGACAGTATGATAGATATAGTGTAGCACCAAATATCTCTTTAATGAAGCATTTTTTATAAAAAGTGGCATCTATCTGTATCCTTCCGTATTCATCCTTATCTGTGAAAATTCTAAAAAATGGCTGACCTATAACGATGTCCGGCAGTATCAAGCGTTGTTAATCCGGCCTATATAAGTGGCAGAGTCATATTTAATTATACGTAACCGCATTACGATGACATGGTTGAAGAAAATATAGTATTTAAATTTAAAAATCATCATTGTTATAATTATTCTCAACTTTATTACAATTGATAAGAAACTTTTTAATATAATAGGATTACATATAAACATTTTGATATTTATTGCCGATGAAACATATGAAGCGGATGAAGAGGGTGGATGATTGGACAGACATTTCCAAGGAATCGTAATCCTGCTGATAATCCATAAAAATAGGCACATAGGAATATATACATATCAAGTGAGATGATATATTTTAATCTGTGCATAAAAAGGAGGTGAATCAATGAAGATAAACGATATGGCGCAAATGCATAATTTTGATGTAAACAAATTCTTTGGAAACACTGCGGCCGGCGACAAGTCGGCGACCGCAGGGAAATCACAGCTTTATGAGAGTAGATACAATCCGGTAAATACGCCCTTTTCCGCACCCGACTGGGGAAAGATTCCCACAAAAAGCAAGCCACGAATGTCTGATGAAGATTTTGAAAATTCGATCAGAGAGCTGGCCAGAAAAGAAGCTTCACAGGGAATACTTGCCGGTACCGATGAAAAAAGACAGTTGTACCGTGAATATGTTTCGGTAGCTTCTCCTGACAGGAAAGCAATTTATAATGAGAGCATGGCCAAGACAGGCGGCAAGATGAACAGCACGTACTCGTTCTTTGACAAGTCGGGAAATAAATCTTTTCATTATAATAAACAGTCAAGAATGTGGTTTTGGCAGGGAACCGCCGCCGAAAATGCACGTGCGTCAAGATTCGAGGACATTTACTCACAAGCGTACCAAGAATACGAAGCGGAGTTCGGTAAAGTAACCGGAAATCCGATGATAAAACAGTTTGACGCCTATGGCTGAAAGGGGTAAATACAAATGAAAACAATGAAAAAAACCACAGTTATCTTACTGGCGATCATTATGACAGTCAGTATGTCAATCAACGTGTCTGCTGCCTCGGTAAGCAGGAGCTTTTCCAATTTGAATGTCTGGTTTGATACGTATGATCAAGTTGGCTATTCCAATGTTGCTGGATTCACTTTTTCTGGTTATGCAAGCACATCAAGAATGACTTCAATAACGGTGTCCGGCAGACTATCAAGCAGTGTTGATCCGACTCTTTACAAGGACATTAATATCTATGATCAGAACTTTAATTTCCTCGGTTATGCCAGGATACAGGGGACATCTTCCTTTAGCGTTACCATATACCTGCCGTCCGGTACGCCGACTAACAATAGCTTCTACATTGAACTGGAGGTCTCACGCATGCTGACCGGTTCAATCGGGGCAGTCACTTTAAGCGGAGGCAAGGCCGTATTTAACTATACCTAATCCTTCTATGGTCATGTCGGTCATGTCGCTGCAATGTGAGTAACAGGATCGGGCCGGCTGGTAACCGGCCCGAATTCATATTTCCGAAGAACCAGCGTTTGACGTTAAGGAAGAAAGGGGTAAATATAAATGAAAACGATGAAAAAAACAACCGTTATGATGCTGGCGATCATTATGACAGTCAGTATGTCAATCAACGTGTCCGCCGCCACGGTCAGCAGGAGTCTTTCCAATTTGAACATCTGGTTTAATACATATGATCAAGTCGGATTTTCCAATGTCGCGGCCTGCGGTTTTTCCGGTTATCCAAGCACATCAAGATTAACCTCGATAACGGTGTCTGGAAGAATATCCTGTAGTGCAGGGCCGATTCTTTACAGGAGCATAAATATCTACGATCAGAACTTCAATTTACTCGGCTACGCCAATATACAAGGGAGCACTTATTTTAGCGTTACCATATACCTGCCGCTCGGTACGCCGACTAACAATACCTTCTACATTGAACTGGAATGTGCACGTATGCAGACAGGGACAATAGGGGCATGTACTTTAAGTGGAGTCAGGGTCGTATTTAACTATACCTAAGGAAACACTGGTACATCAGCTGCAATGTGAGTAACGAAATCGGGCCGGCTGACAGCTGGCCCGATTCTGATATGATGAACTATGATGACATTTCCAAGGCATCAGGCCAGTTTGCCTGTTTTTTTGCGGGCGAATATCGTATTCATGGCATGTTTATGCAGGATTCCTGATGAATCACAGTCAATGACAGACTCGGAAAATTCTTCAGTCAGCCAGTCATGGTAGTAGGTCAAAAGCTGCCCCGAAAGCCATAGGCTGGCATGCTCTTCGTTTTCCGGAGGCGGTGCAATAAACGGCTTCTCGACAAAAACATTGAAGGCATTTAGACCGTTATCGTTCGTATGAAGCCGGTAGTTGCCGATGATTTCATCACGCAATTCCGGTTTGATATAGTGCAAAACTCCACTTGAATAAATAATGTCGTAATTGCTATCCAGTCGATATTTATCGATATCAGCCGTAAAGGCATTAACAGTAACATTAGCACTTTTGGCAAGCTGTTTCACTTTTTCGATTCCGGCATCAGTCAGGTCAAATGCACTGACATCATAACCGCAACGTGCAAAAAACACCGCATCTTTTCCTTCACCGCATCCAATATCCAGTAATGTGAGCAGCCTATCCGGAGGCATGAGTGATACTACTTTTAAACACATTTGAGATGGGGCGATACCCCAATAATAGCCGTTAGTCGCACGGTATACTTTTTCATAATCATGATATTCCATAAAAAATCGCCTCCTATGTTAAACTGTGACATGAATGCATATCGGCTGACAAACAATCCGAAAACAGCATCTAGCAAACAGTATAGCATTGAATCTATGGTATTTCAATTATATATAATATTTTAGGAAGTTAATTTTTAAATCCAAATAATATAATAATTTAGGAAGTTAAATTTAAATCCAAATAATGACCGCTTAAGCCAGTAAGTTGATGTAACGTAAGTTCGAATATTTGTTCGAAATTGATTGACATGGGAACAATTGTTCTGTAAAATGATACTATACTATTCAACGATCAGCCAGAGTCATAGACAATGCATTATAGAAAGCAGATAGCACGCATATTATGGAAATCAGGATTTCGGACAATGTATCAATTATGGATAAACTGGGCATTCTCTCAGATGCGGCCAAATACGATGTTTCCTGCAGCTCCAGCGGTGTCGAGCGAAAAGGTGACGGTACCGGCATCGGCAACGCCGCGGCAGGAGGAATATGCCATAGCTTCAGTTCAGACGGCAGATGCATATCGCTGCTCAAGATCCTCTTTACTAACGAATGCATTTATGACTGCAAATACTGTATTAACCGCAAGTCCAATGACGTACCACGGGCATCCTTTACCCCGGATGAGATCTGTGCGCTGACAATAGAGTTCTACCGGCGCAATTATATCGAAGGCCTCTTTCTCAGCTCCGGCATCCTGTACCATCCGGATTATACCATGGAACTCATTTATCTGGCCATTTATAAGCTCCGTACAGAGTACCGGTTTCAAGGTTATGTCCATGTAAAGGCGATACCAGGAACTGATCCGCTGATTATCCAGAAGCTCGGCCTGATCGTAGACCGTATGAGTGTTAATCTGGAACTGCCGACCGCCCAGGGCTTAAGCGAGCTGGCACCCAATAAGCACCGTAAGAATATCTTAGCTCCGATGCGGCAGATCCAGCAAGGAATCCAGCATAGCAAAAATGACATGGTAGTCTACAAAAAGGCTCCTTCCTTTGTCCCGGGCGGCCAATCGACACAGATGATCATAGGAGCGACGCCGGAAAGTGATTATCAGATCATGACCGTAGCAGAGAACCTATATCAGAAGTTCGACCTGAAACGAGTTTACTATTCAGCCTACATCAATATCAATGAAGACAAGTCCCTTCCGGCTTTGCCGGGCGGTCCGCCGTTGCTGCGGGAACACCGGCTCTATCAGGCTGACTGGCTGCTCCGCTTTTATGGATTTCGCTCCAACGAATTACTGAGTGATGAAAAACCGAACTTCAACATCCTGCTCGATCCCAAGGCTGACTGGGCTCTGCGGCATTTAGAACAGTTTCCCGTGGAGATCAACCGCGCCGATTATCACAGCATCCTCCGTGTCCCCGGGATCGGAGTCAAAAGCGCCCAGCGTATCGTTCGTGCCAGACAGAACGGTTTACTAGGCTTTGCGGATCTGAAAAAAATCGGTGTAGTACTGAAGCGCGCCTTGTATTTCATTACTTGCAGCGGCAAAATGATGTACAATACCAAGATCGAAGAAGATTATATCACCAGAAACCTGCTGACGGTAAAGGAAAAGCTTCCGTTTGACAGAGATGGTATTACTTATAAGCAGCTGTCCTTATTCGACGACATGAACTTTGATCCGGGCGACAGGCTGACAGGTCAGTTATTTGACGGCCCCAGCGTGATCTTAGGACAGATTTAGCTTTTAGTACCAAGGAACGCCAATTGATCAGCGTTTATCTGCTTAATACTATCATGAGACGAAGACATAACTGACGAAGACATAACTGGCAAGGACATGACTATGGAACTATATCTGATATGTGAAGATTCACTGGAAGGGATCTTTTCAGGAGTATACGCGGCATATGCTGTCAAGCGGCCACATCAGGAGATCCATCTGCTGGTTGGGGAAGAAGAGAATCTGCGTTTATTTGCCGAATACCAAGAAGTTCCGGCGGACAAAGACAAGGCTGCCAAAGTGGCCCGTACCATCAACAGGGAGTTTGGTACGGAAGGCTATCTGGCACTCTGCCGGGCGCTGGCTTCGGCCGATGCAGAGAAAGGAGAAGCAATCTATAAGATGATTGTCAAGGGTCTTTCCATGAAAGATCCCCGCCAAGTCATGGGCAACTTGCCCGATCCCCATGTGATGAAAGTGTTTGAACTGGCTCGATACAGTGCTAACGAAGCCCATTTTCTGGTGGAGTTTCTCCGCTTCCGGGAGCTGGAAAACAAGATCCTCTATGCCAAAATCGGCCCCAAAAACAATATAATCACCTTTATCATGCCGCATTTTGCCGACCGTCTGCCCTTAGAAAACTTTATCATCCATGATGAAAAAAGGGATATCTTCGCGCTTCATCCGTCCCGTAAAGACTGGTATGTTGTCACCGGAGAAAACGCCGCCCTTCCGGAAGCGCTTGCTCAAGGCTTTTCTGAGGACGAAAAGAAGTACAGTGAACTGTTTACGCATTTCTTTCATACCATAGCTATAAAGGATCGCAAAAACCTGGCCCTGCAAAGAAACATGCTGCCGCTACGCTACCGGGAATACATGACAGAATTTCTCTGACACTCACAAAAATTATTCAGGAACAACATGCTGTTGTCATAAATCTCTCAGTTATTGAAAGGGTAAATCGCTAAAACATAGTAAAATTGACCAAGAACGCTTTATTTTTTGACACAATCTTGTTTTTGTATGAAAAAAATGTATAAAAACTGCTATTCTGGTGAAAATTGTAATATAAATAATGCTTTACACAGACCGTCAATAAGTGTTAATGTATGGTATATAAAACACTAAATTTAAAGAAAAGGAAGGAGAATAATCATGATGCGGTATCAAATCAGATTAAACGTGGAACAAGTCAATGATTTTGTAAAAGCAGCTACAAATTGTAACTTTGATGTTGACATTTCGTACAACCGCTTTGTCGTTGATGCAAAGTCGATAGTAGGTGTTCTCGGCCTGGATTTGCGCAATGTACTGACGGTGACCTGCAGCGATTTTGATCCGGAATTTGATAATTATATGAAACAGTTTGCTGTGGCATGCTGAATAGCAGAATAAACAACAGTCAAGAATAAACTGGAACAAGTGCAACCAAAACGTACAACAAGTGCAAGTGCAACCAGAACGTGCAACAAGAGCAATTCATATTCACAATATATAACTCCCTGATGATAAATACGTTTTGTATTTTTATTAGGGAGATTTTTGTTTTAGTAACTGCAAAATAGTAACTGCAAAATAATAACTGGCAAATAATAGCTGGCAAAATAATAGCTGGAAAAGGATCTGCCCGCCATGGAAATACATATATCAGTCAGAAATCTAATAGAATTTATCCTGCGCAGCGGCGATATTGACAACCGCAGGTCAGCGGCCCCTGACAATATCATGCAGGAAGGAAGCCGCATCCACCGTATGATCCAGCGACAGATGGGACTGGACTATCATGCCGAAGTTCCGCTTAAATATCAGTACGATGCCGGCGAATACCAGGTAATCATCACCGGCCGCGCCGACGGAATCATCATCCCCGACAGCATCGGCGCGGCCGGCGAAGTAACGGTTGATGAGATTAAAGCCACCTACCGAGATATAAGCAAGATGAAAGAACCGGCAGCAATTCATCTTGACCAGGCTAAGTGCTATGCGTTCATCTATGCAGACCAAGAACAGCTGGAAAATATCCGGATCAGGATGACCTACTGCAATATCGAGACTGAAGAGTTTAATTATTTTTATCATGAGTTTTCTTATCAAGAATTGCATGACTGGTTCGAAAACCTAATGAGGCAATACCGGAAATGGGCAGACTATGAGTATCAATGGCGGGCAAAACGGCTTCAGTCAATTAAGGAATTGGTATTTCCGTTCCCGTACCGCGACGGTCAAAGAGAGCTTGTCACCTACGTATACCAGACGATATTTCATAAGCGCAAACTATATATAGAGGCACCTACCGGCGTCGGAAAAACGATATCTACCGTATTCCCTGCCGTCAAGGCGATGGGCGAGGGCATGGGTGAGAAGCTTTTTTATCTGACGGCCAAGACCATTACCCGAACAGTTGCCGAAGAGACCTTTGCTTTGTTACGAGGTCAACGTCTCAGCTTTAAGACAGTCATATTGACTGCCAAAGACAAGATCTGTTTCCGGGAAGAAACCGAGTGCAATCCGGTGGCATGTCCATATGCAAACGGGCATTATGACCGGGTCAACGATGCCATCTTTGCCTTGTTGACCGAAGCGGACAGCTTCACCAGGGAAAAGATTGAGGAATATGCCAGGCAGTTTCAGGTCTGCCCGTTTGAGCTGTGTCTGGACATGAGTCTTTTTGCCGATGGCGTAATCTGTGACTATAACTATCTGTTTGACCCTCATGTGTATCTGAAACGCTTTTTTACGGACGGAAGCAGGAAGGAATATCTCTTTCTCATTGACGAGGCTCATAACCTAGTTGACCGCGGACGTGAAATGTACAGTGCCGTCCTACGGAAAGAGGATTTTCTCAAGCTAAAAAAGATTGTGAAAGAGTATGATGCCAATATTGCGAGGCGGCTGGATCAATGTAACCGGGAGCTGCTCCTGCTAAAACGGGAATGCGAGGGATACCGGACAGATCTATATCTGGAGCCGTTTCTGCAGTCGCTGTCACGTCTTACAGCAGCTTTGGACAGATACCTTGAAGAGCACGAAACCAGCCCGGTCAGAAATGACATCCGGGAGCTATATTTTGAGGTCTGTCATTTTCAGGTCATGAACGAGCGCTTGGATGAAAATTATGTGACCTATTCCCAGGTGGAAGAGGATGGCAGCTTTTTTGTTAAATTATTTTGTGTCAATCCGGCTAAAAGCCTTCGTGAATGCATGATGAAGGGGCGCAGCTCAGTTCTCTTTTCGGCAACCCTGCTTCCGATCCATTATTACAAAAGGCTGCTTGGAGCCGATGAAGGAGATTATGACGTTTACGCCAAGTCGGTGTTCCGGCCGGATAAAAAGGGACTTTTTATTGCCGGTGACGTAACCAGCAAGTACACCCGGAGAAATGATGCCGAATATTATAATATTGCCCGTTATTTACATGAGATCATCAAGAACCGCCATGGCAAGTACATGGTTTTTTTCCCTTCCTATCAGTTCTTGCGGAAAGTCTATGCAATTTATCAGCAGAACTTTCGGGAAGAGCCAGAAGTAGAATGTTTGCTGCAAGGGGATCATATGAACGAAAAGGAACGCGAGGCTTTTTTACGCCGTTTCATGGGAACTCAAGAGTCAGCTGTCATAAGCATCAGTGAAGTTGAGCAGGAGGCAGCATTTGCAGGAAATGAAGCAGAAGCCCGCCCCTGTGAAGATGCGTCAGGAAATATCCAAAACAATGAGCTCCCCAGCGGCGTCCGAGGCAGAGGTGACGGCAGCGAGTCAACGCACAGCCTGCTGGGTTTCTGCGTTCTAGGCGGCATCTTCAGCGAAGGGATTGATCTGAAAAATGACAGCCTGATCGGAGCTATCATCGTGGGAACCGGACTTCCGCAGGTCTGCCCGGAGAGAGAGATCCTGAAGGGGTATTTCGACGGCAGAGGGGAAAGCGGCTTTGATTATGCCTACAAGCTTCCTGGGATAAATAAGGTCTTGCAGGCGGCAGGAAGGGTAATCAGGACTCAGGATGATATTGGCGTCATTGCCCTGCTGGACGAACGGTTCCTAAGTCCGACTTATCTGCATTTATTCCCGCGAGAGTGGGATAATTATGAAACCGTAACCGTCGGCCAAATAGCCGGGCGGATCGAGAAATTCTGGAATGACTGGCTGTAAAGACTGTGGATAACAAGTTTATGCATTGGTTTACATAACACACACTGTTTCGGTGAAAATTATGTAAACACCTAAATAGCAGAAAAATGAAGGCGAAAGTGGGGGAATGACATCAGTTTTTGGACAAAAAACAACCCAAGTCATCATTAATGACACAAGTGTCGTTGTGGATAACTTTGTGGAAATGGGGGATTTCTTTTTAAAACACGCAAATATATTAGAAAATAATATGCAAGAATAAGTTGCTTTTTTACCCAAAAAACTACTTGAGTCAATTTTGTTATGTCTACAGAATAACGAATGGTATGTTTCTGCTTGCCCTGCCTATCTGAGCTGTAACCTTATCATACTCTATTATGCTAGCTTATACACCAAAGTTAGTGTATATTAATTATTTGTATGATATAATTACTTAGAAAAATTTTTGCACTTAGATATAGAGTCAGGTAGAGGTAATGAAATGGCAAAAATAGAAGGCTTTCGGATTTGCAATTATCGGACCTTACGAGATGTTACGCTTGGAAGTCTCTGGAATAATAGGGGTTCAGGCGTACTCATGCCCATGACAGCGGTAATAGGGAAAAACGGAGTCGGGAAAAGTACTTTATTTGATGCTTTTGGAAAATAATGTTTCACCGAGTTTTGCCATATGCGGGATAAATTAAGAGAAAAAACCAGCAAGTGAATAATTATAATTCAGATATGATACTAAAATGAACAGGAGAAATAAGAATGTGGGCTTTTGAAAGCGTGTTCTACCAGATCTACCCCTTGGGATTCTGCGGGGCTCCCTATGAAAATGATGGCGTATTAACGCCAAGAATCAGAAAAGTGGCCGATTGGATTCCTCATATCAAGCAGTTGGGTGCCAATGCCATATACTTTTCGCCGCTGTTTGAGTCGGATACCCATGGCTATAATACCAGAGATTTCCGGACGGTTGACTGCCGTCTGGGTAGCAACGACGACTTTGCCGCGCTTTGCCGACTTTTACACGAAGAAGGGATCCGTATTGTGCTGGACGGGGTGTTCAATCATGTCGGGCGCGGTTTTTATCAGTTTCAGGATGTAATAAGGAACCGGGAGAATTCCCGTTACCTGAACTGGTTCCATATCGATCTGGGGAGAAACTCCAATTATAATGACGGCCTGTGGTATGAAGGCTGGGAAGGGCACTATGACCTGGTCAAGCTGAACCTGCGGAATCCGGAAGTGTCGGCTTATCTTCTGGAGGCAGTCCGTGCCTGGGTAGAAGAGTTTGATATTGACGGCCTGCGCCTGGATGTGGCCTATTGTCTGGATATGGATTTTGTCAAGAGCCTGAGGCGCTTTACGGAAGAATTGAAGCCGGAGTTTTTCTTATTGGGAGAGATGCTTCATGGCGACTATACCCGGATGGTCAACTATGAAATGCTTCATTCGGCGACCAACTATGAGTGTTATAAGGGGCTGTTTTCGAGTTTCAACAGCCGGAATATGTTCGAAATCATCCATTCGCTGACCCGCCAGTTCGGGCCGGAGCATTGGACGCTTTATAAGGGACTGCATATGCTGTCCTTCGTGGATAACCATGACGTCAGCCGGATTGCCGGTATCTTGAGCAATGCCGAGCATCTTCCGCTGGTTTACGCGCTGTGCTTCGGGATGCCGGGGATACCCTGTGTTTACTATGGCAGCGAGTGGGGGGCCAAGGCGCTGAAGAGCGACGGGGATCCGGCCCTGCGTGCCAGTTTTGAGGCTCCGGTTACAAACGAGCTGAGTCGGTTCATTGCCAGGCTCGCGGAGGCCAAGAAACAATCCAAGGCCTTGAACTTCGGCGATTTCCGTTCTATTATACTGACCAATATGCAATGTATCTTTGAGCGCAAGACTGACGGCGAACGGGTGCTGGTAGCGGTCAACATGGACGATAAGGATTTCACGGCTCACTTTGACGCAGGCTGCGGGATGGCGATCGACATGATCAGCGGCGAGAAATTTGACTTCGGCGGAGGCAGCGTATTGAAGGCGCACCGGGCATATTTTTTACATATGGAAAAATAATCAAATTATTATATACAATTTTAAAAATGTTGTTGTCATGGTTTTTGATTTACCTTATACTAGGTTTATTACAGTTAATGATCACAGGCCAAATTTCCGCGAGGTATCTTGTACTTTTCTTACGCAAATTAAGAAGGGTAACACCGACTGATTTTGGCCGGAGTGAACTTTAATATGTATATAGATTTTTCGGGAGGAAAAGAAAATGCAATACGGACATTTCGACAATGAAAAAAGAGAATATGTGATTGACCGGATCGACTTACCGACATCGTGGACAAACTATCTGGGAGTGGAAGAAACCTGTGCGGTGCTGAACCACACGGCAGGCGGCTATATGTTCCATAAGACGCCGGAGTTCCACCGCATCACCCGTTTCCGCGGGAACAGCGTGCCGATGGACAGGCCGGGGCATTATGTCTATATCCGGGACAACGAAAATGCAGATTATTTCAGTGTTTCCTGGCAGCCGGTCGGCAAGCCGCTGGACCAGGCCAAGTACAGCTGCCGCCACGGCATGTCATACACGGTCTACGAATGCGAGTATGACGGCCTGAAGGCTTCCCAGCGGATGACAGTGCCGATCGGGGAAGCACTGGAGCTGTGGGACGTGACGATTAAAAATGAAGGGGACAAGGTCAGGGACTTAAGTGTTTTCAGCTACTGTGAATTCTCTTTCCATCATATCCTGATCGATAATCAGAATCATCAGATGAGCCTGTACTGTGCCGGTTCGAATTATGACCAGGGGATCATCGAATATGACCTTTATTATGAAGAGTTCGGTTTTCAATATATGGCTTCCAATTTTACCCCGGACGGCTACGACTGCCTGAGAGATACCTTTTTGGGGAGCTACCGCACCGAGAGCAATCCGCTGGCGGTAGAAAAGGGAGCATGCTCGGGTTCTTCCGAGCTGGGCGGCAACCACTGCGGGACGCTGATGAAGAAGCTGGTACTGCAACCCGGTGAAGAAGCCCGCGTGATTTTCATCCTCGGCGAAGGACGCCGTGAGGACGGCCTGAAAGCCAAGGCAAAATACAGTGACCTTACGGCTGTCGATGCCGCTTATGAAGAACTGCGCAGTTTCTGGCAGAATAAATTTGACAAGCTTCAGATCGCCACACCCAATGAGGGGATGAATACCCTGATCAATACCTGGACGCTGTACCAGTCGGAAATCAACGTGATGTTCTCCCGTTTTGCTTCTTTTATCGAGCTGGGCGGCAGAACCGGTCTCGGCTACCGCGATACGGCTCAGGATGCCATGACGATTCCGCACTCCAATCCCGATAAGTGCCGGCTGCGGATTGAACAGCTGTTAAACGGGCTGGTGTCTAAGGGCTATGGCCTGCATCTGTTTGACCCGGCCTGGTTCGAGAAGAAGGACGACGGGAAAAAGCCCTTTAAATCCCCTACCGTTATCCCGGGGATGGACGCGGCCAGCTATGTCCATGGCCTGGAGGATGCCTGTTCCGACGACGCCCTCTGGCTGGTGCCCTCAATCGTAGAGTTCATCAAAGAAACCGGCGACATTGACTTCGCCTGGAAAGAAATGCCCTATGCCGACGGCGGGAGCGGCAGTATTTATGAACATATGACCAGGATCCTCGACTTCTCGGCGGAACAGGTCGGGGAAACGGGCATCTGCAAAGGTCTCCGGGCCGACTGGAACGACTGTCTGAACCTGGGCGGCGGCGAAAGCGCCATGGTATCCTTCCTGCATTACTGGGCGATCCAGAACTTCCTTGAACTGGCCGGATACCTGGGCCGGACTGAGGATGTGGAAAAGTACACCGCTATGGGCGAGAAAGTAAAAGCCGTCTGTGAATCACAGCTCTGGGACGGCGAATGGTATATCCGCGGGATTACCCACAACGGCAAGAAAATCGGTGTCAATACCGACAAAGAAGGCAAGATCCATCTGGAATCCAATACCTGGGCCGTCCTTTCCGGTGCCGCTCCTTATGACCGGGCCGTTCAGGCGATGGACAGCGTGGACAAGTACTTATACACACCTTACGGCATCATGCTGAATGCCCCGTCTTACCGGAGTCCTGATGATGACATCGGTTTCATCGCCAGGGTCTACCCCGGAGTCAAAGAAAACGGCGCGATTTTTTCCCATCCCAACCCTTGGGCCTGGGCGGCGGAGTGCCTGCTGGGAAGAGGCGACCGGGCGATGAAGTTTTATGATGCCCTGTGCCCTTATTATCAGAACGACAAGATCGAGGTCAGAGAGGCGGAGCCTTATTCCTACTGCCAGTTTGTCATGGGCACGGAGCACACCGCCCATGGGCGGGCCAGACACCCGTTTATGACCGGTTCCGGCGGCTGGTCCTACTTCAGCGCCACCAGATATATGATCGGGATCCGGCCCGGTTTTGAGACGCTGGTCATCGATCCCTGTGTCCCGGCGGACTGGAAGGGCTTTACGGCGGTCAGGGAATGGCGCGGTGCTAAGTTTGACATCCAGGTAGAGAATCCTGACGGCGTGATGAAAGGGGTAAAAGAAATTTATCTGGACGGCATCAAGACGGACAGCATACCGGTTCAGGCAGAGGGTTCGGCCCATCAGGTCAGGATCGTAATGGGAAATTAATAATAGATACGGAGGAATAAACATGTCAATTAAATTTGGAACAGGCGGCTGGCGGGCGGTAATCGGTGATGAGTTTACCAAATCGAACATTCAGCTGCTGGCTAAGGCTCTCAGTAACAAAATCCACGCCGAAGGGGTGGCCGGCAAGCCCGTCGTGCTCGGCTATGACCGCCGTTTCCTGGCAAAGGAAGCGATGCAGTGGGCCGCCATGGTATTTGCGGCCGAAGGAATCGTAACCGAACTGATCAACAAATCCTCACCCACCCCGCTGGTCATGTTTTATGTGATGCGGCATGAGCTGGCGTACGGGATGATGGTAACGGCCAGCCACAATCCGGCGATCTATAACGGCATCAAGGTATTTACCGAAGGCGGCCGGGATGCGGATGAAGAACAGACTGCCGATATCGAAAAATATATTAAGGAAGCTGCCTCCGGTGACGTCCGGGAGATGGAGTATTTCCGGGCGATAGAAAAAGGGCTGATCAAGGAGATCTATCCTTTAAATGAATACCTGGACAACATTATTGATGCCGTCAACATCCAGAAGATTAAAGATGCCGGCCTGAAGGTCGCACTGGACCCGATGTACGGTGTCAGCGAGACTTCACTGGCGACCATCCTGCATACGGCGCGCTGTGAGATCGTGACGATCAATGACCGTCATGACACGTTGTTCGGCGGCAAGCTGCCTTCTCCTTCGGCGGCAACCCTGCGGGCCCTGCAGAATGCCGTGGCGGATTACCGCTGTGACATCGGCCTGGCAACCGACGGCGATGCCGACCGGATCGGCGTGATCGACGATACCGGCCGTTTCCTGCATCCTAACGACATCCTGGTGCTGCTATATTATTATCTGGTCAAATACAAAGGCTGGACCGGACCGGTAGTCCGTAATATTGCCACTACCCATCAGCTGGACCGAGTGGCGGAGAGCTTCGGGGAAAAATGCTACGAGGTTCCCGTAGGCTTCAAACATATCTCAGCGATGATCGCCAAGCAGGATGCCGTTCTGGGCGGAGAATCCTCAGGCGGCCTGACCGTCAGGGGCCATATCAAGGGGAAAGACGGCGTCTATGCCGCCGCTTTGCTGGTAGAAATGATTGCCGTGACCGGCAAGAAGATATCGCAGATTTACCGGGACATCGAAGCCGAGTACGGTGCCATCTTTATGGAAGAACGGGATTACAAATTTACTGCTGAGGTGAAAGAGCAGATTCAGCATACCTTAATGACAGAGCAGAAGCTGCCCGCCCTGCCTTTTGCAGTCGAAAGAGTATCCTATCTGGACGGCAGTAAGGTTTATTTCCAAAACGGCGGCTGGGTGGTTGCCCGGTTTTCCGGCACGGAACCGCTGCTCCGGATTTTCTGCGAGATGTCCAATCCCCAGGATGCGGCGGCAGTCAGCAAAGCTTATGAAGAATTCTTAGGTCTTTAAACTGATGCAGAATGGGCTTTTCTACAATAATATTAGTTAGTAAAAGCAATTTAAGAGAATTTACAGAAAATAATATTTTACAGAACGCCTATATTGTGTATAATTATACAATATAGGCGTTTCTTTTTTGGCAAAGCCTGAGTACAGCAAAAGGAGGAATTAACAATGAACAAGAAAATGAAAACCAGCAAGACCAGAGCCGTAACCGCCGTTCTCCTTACGGCCATACTGAGCCTGGCAGCGGCCGGCTGCGGCTCGGATCAGGAGCCGTCTGGGGAGAGCGGATCCGCAAATACGTCAAGAGAGGTTTCTTATATCGCAGAGGAACATGATCTTCCTCATGATAACATAACAAGCATCACTACATATCAGAACATATTATACTATCTGAATCAGGATGTTTCCGGAGACGGCAGCTGGCAGCAAGCCATCTACCGGATAGATCTGGGAACCGAGCAGGGAGAAGCGGCGGCGGTTCCGGTGACTTTGGAAGCAGGTCAGGCCGTCAGCTATATGACAGTGGATGAAGCGGGCAGGCTGCATGCCATGGCGGTCAGGATGGATGAAAGCGCCAACGCTACGCTGAGCGAGCTGCTGTGGATCAAGCTGGATGAAACGGGTAACGAGTCTTCCGTTTCCTTGATTGATTTTTATCAGGATAATAACCAGCAGATACCGAATGACTTTGAAGTGGACGGCGAGGGGAATCTTTACATCAGCATGGGCGACACGGTCTATGTTCTGGATCCTGCGGGCAATACCCTCTATGAGGTGCTGTGTGACGGCATGGTCATGTATATGTGCCGGGATGAGGCCGGCCGGATCTTTGCCATTTGGTACTCTTTGCAGGGTGATGTCCTGATGGAAATGGCCGAGATAGACAGCGAGTCAAAAGCCCTGGGCGCAGTACACAGCATACCGGTGAGCGAAGTCCTGTTGGGCGTCAGTGCCGGCGCGGAAGGGAAGCTGCTGATGGCTACGCCGAGCAGCCTCGTAGAATATGATGTGGAAAATAAGAGCGATACCGTTCGCTTTATCTGGTCAGAGCTGGATGTCGTGGCCGATTATGCCGGGCTGTACCAGTCGCTGGCCGACGGACGGATATTATGGCTGGGCAGGACAGCCCAGGAAGACGGGACGCTTAAGTCTTCCCTTACCATCGTCCGGCCCCGCGAGGAGGGCGACGCCGTTCAGGAAACCAAAAAAACCTTGACATTTGGCGGGACGTCCATGCTGATTGACACCGTGACCAGAGAAGCCATCGTGGAATTTAACCGTACCGATCCGGATTACCGGATTGAGATTATCGAATATGGAACGGATGAACTGACGGGCGGGATGGAGCAGCTGAACGCGGACATCGTGAGCGGCAATGCCCCGGATATCTTTGCGCTGCCGCTGGGTTATTCACTGAGCATGTATTCCAGCAAAGGCGTGCTGGAGGATCTGAATCCTTACTTGGACAGCGATGCGTCGGTGAACCGAGCGGATCTGCAGGAAAACATCCTGGATGCATTTGAGACAGAGGGGCAGCTTTACGCTTTGCCGGTTACTTTTATGCTCTATAGCGTTATGGGAAGAACATCGGTTGTCGGCGAACAGGATTCCTGGAATCTGGAGGAAATGATGGCGGTGGTCGATAGTATCGGCGATGACAGCAAAGTTTTTTACACCTCGTCCAAATCAGGGGTTCTCAACTTTTGTCTGAGGGCTAATCATGACATCCTCGTAAACTGGGATGACAGCGAAAAAGGCTTTGACCGCGAAACCTTTATTAAGATCTTGGAATTTGCCGATCGCTTTACCGACGATGACCAGTTTGATCCCAATGACCTCAATGTTTTGGTAAACGGTCTCATGGAAGGGGATATCCAGCTATTTGACACGACGGTGATAGACATGTCGGTCCATCAGCTTTATAACAGTCTTTTTGGTGAACCGGTCACCTATGTGGGTTATCCGAGCGAAAACGGCAGCGGTTCACTGGCCGGCTCGATGTCGCTGATGGCGATCAGCAGCCAGAGTAATCATAAAGAAGCGGCATGGCGGTTCATCAGCAGTTTGCTGACGGAGGAATATCAGGAGAACCCGTCTCTGGTATTGGGCTTGCCGATCCGCAAGAGCAGCCTGAACAAGCGGCTGGAACGAGCCAAAGAAGCGACCTATGTTACCGACGAGAACGGCAATCAGCAGGAGCAGCCGGTTGTAGTCCCGCTGGGTGATCAGGTGCTGGAAATGTATGCGGCGACAGACGAAGACGTGCAGGCTGTACTCAGCCTGATTGCCGAAGCGGAGAAGATGCTGGATCAGGATGAACAAATCACCGCCATCATATCCGAGGAGGCGCAGACTTATTTTAGCGGCGGTAAAACGGCTGAAGAGGTGGCCGATGTGGTGGAGAACCGGATTCGGCTTTATATGGATGAAATGGGATAGGGAGAAAGATATGGCAGATGACCTGTGAGCAGTAACGAATGACAGGTGTTACTGTTCACAGCCTGGCCGAAGTGTAGCTGTTCAGACCCTGGCCGAAGGTTACTGTTCACAGTCTGGCAAGTGCATCAAGCGGTAAAATTACTGGTGGAACTTGCGGGTTGGTTATGTTATACTGTGAAAAGTAAAGCTTTCGTAACAGGACAGCTTTCCAAGTAATATGAATAACTCCATAACATGAAAGTGAACGAGTCATAGTGAAAAAGCTTATTATAAAATTTCTCAGCCTTGCGAAAAATTCTCTGTTCAAAAGTGATCCAGCTAACCCAAAGAAAAGAAAACCGACAAAAACCAAGATCAGCCCTGACCGCGACAATGTAAGTGCCCGTAGTTTAAAAAGGGCTGAAACCAAGGATTTCCTGAAGAAAATCAGCCTGATTATGGGCGGAGTACTGGCTGCTGCCGCGGCTTTGATCATCATAACAGTCGTGATCGGTTATCAGAGAGACAAGGCGATCGAGATTGCCGCTTATCCGGAAGACATTGCTGAGCGAATACCGCCAAGGCCCATAAAGACCCCGGCCCCGACGGCAGTCCCGACACCATCTCCATCTCCTGCCCCGACGATACCGCCCCAAGACTTCCCGGGCATTATCAAGACTTCGGAAGAAGAATGGGAAGAAGAACTGCGTTCCGTGGAACTTACGGATCTTAACCGTGATAATTTTGCCAACATGGAGTTCTGCCGGATCAGCACTTCAAGGCAGAAGATCAACATGCGTGTTTCGGCGGACAGTATTCCCATAAGTGACGATGAATTTTATTATCTGTTTGCCCTCCAGCCATACGAGAGTACCATTTCTGAGGGTAACGAATACATATTGAAAAAAGAAAAAAATACGGCCGTTGGTTTTTCCGTTAATCTTAACCACAACACGGAATCCAGCCGTCTTTACCAAAAATTCGTAGTTGCCGTGAAATGTAACGGTGTTTATGTCCCGGTAAGCCATGGCCAGTATATCACTAATCCCGAAGCTGTTGCCAGATATACTGCCGCCTTCCCTCAGGCCGCTTCCAAAAAAGGCCTGCTGGTGGATCCCAACCGGCTCCGCGGCAATGAGCTGGACGAGCTGGGCGTGAAGCAGGCGGCCTATAACATCTTCGTCGGCAGGATCCTGGGGCAGACCACCGATCCCGTCTACCCCACCATTCACTACCAGTATAATGGGAAGACCTATGCCTTTAACGGCCAGGTGATTTCGGAATATGACCTTGTCTTCAGCACCTTGACAGCCAAAGGGATCACCGTCACGGCTATCATTTTGAATGACTATTCCGCTTCCCATCCCCATATGATCCATCCTAAGTCCCGAAGCGGCAGCGAATCCCAATACTATGCTTTTAACGCGGCCGAAGCGCAGGGCGTGGAATATCTGGCGGCGATCGGTTCCTTTCTGGCCGAGCGGTATTCCGGCAACAACGGCTGCGGCCGGGTCAGCAGCTGGATCATCGCCAACGAGATCAATGCCCGCAAGGAATGGAACCATATGGAAAAAGTCAGCCTTCAGGAGTATACGGACGAATATGCCAAGGCCTTCCGGATCTTTTACAATGCCATAAAGAGCGTGACGGCCAATGCCAAGGTATACATTTCCCTTGACCAGCAGTGGGACCGCAATCTCTCAAATAATCCCAACTATGATGCCAGGGACATCCTCGACGAGTTCAACCGGAACATAAAAGGCCGCGGCAATATCGACTGGGGCCTTGCCCAGCACCCCTATTGCGTGCCGCTGACCATATCCAGCTTCTGGGCACCTTCCCGTTATGTCAATCATACGGTGTCCACGCCGATGTTGACGATGGGGAATATATCCATCCTGACCGATTACATGGCACAGGAACATTTCCTGACAGATGACGGGGAAGTGCGCTCCATTACCCTAAGCGAGCTGGGCTACAGCTCCCTGACCGGTGAAGCCATGCAGGCGGCGGCATTTGCCTATGCCTACTACATCGTCGAGAGCAACCCGCACATCGACAGCCTGCTGCTGAACCGCCAGACCGACGCTGCGGAGGAGGTGGCCCAGGGTCTGGCTTTCGGCCTGAACCATCAGGGCGGCGGGCAGAAACAGATCTATACGGTCTTTAAGTACATCGATACGCCGGAACATGCCCAGTATACCGAATTTGCCAAAGGGATTATCGGAATCAGCGACTGGAGCGAGGTAATCGGGTAGCGGCCGGGTTTTTCTTACATAGTGAGAAAGATTAAGAAGGAGCCAGCTCCTTCTTTTTATTTTGCCGAGATACAAAGTTAGAACATATAAAAAAATTGGAGATGTTTCGGACCATTGCTAAATATCAATGCTCATCATGCTGGCATTTTCAAGAATCAATAAATCCGGTGTTCAGCTATTCGTAAGGGGGTGGTTCCGCATGGGGGTCGTCGTATAGCATTTTTTGGAAGTGAGTTGAGTTTGTGTAAGAGAAATAAAAAGTAACCAATACTCCTCCGACCCATATTGTAATAAGGAATCTGGCTTATCCTGTCACTTTAACGAACCTAAATGTCGAGAATAATAATATTAGCAATATTTCAGCTTTCAGCACACTGACTAAATTGGAATATTTGGGCGTACATAATAATAATATATCCGGCGGTATTAATTTTATTGCTAACCTGGATAAGCTGACATGGCTGGAAATATACAATAATCCCATTAACCGAGACCTGTTGGAGCTGCTCGGCATGCTTTTGCCGCCGGGCTGTCGGTATAATTACTAATTCGTATAAATATTATTGCAAACTTAATCTGAGCTTTTGTAAAATAATAACATCAGCAGACACTGCGAAGTGCGCTGCTGATGTTTGGTTTTAATCAAGCTATATTCGGCAGTCATCATTCTTCCAGCATAATTTCCTTAAGCGGCATCCGTTTCAATTTGCCGGCAAATGCCTTCATGAATATTTCGTAGATCGCTATGAAGGACAACAAGGCAAAAATAAAGGCCTTCACCGGGAAATGATATTCCGGTACTTCCAGCACGCTGTTGCCAAAGAATACGGCTATCATCAGCTGCATCAAGCCATACTGATAGATGGTTCCCAGCGCAAAGCCGAAGTATGTAAGCGGGCGGTAGCCGTCAAGGATTGCTTTGGAACATTCACGGTCGGAATACCCCGTCACCCGCATCATGGCTATTGTTTTGGCATTTCCTTTGATAAGCGTCATAACCGCAATGAATAAAGTCGTAACCGCAAGAACCAGTCCGATCCCGGCCATCATGACCGCCATCATGCCGCCGGCTGCCAGATCTTCTATGCTGAAAGACATCACAATCGTAGCAGCATAGCAGAAGCTGGCAAAGCCGATAAAGAAAACCAGTGACAGGCGGCTTCTTACCGTACTGTTCTTTAATTCCTTTAGAAAGGCCAGGTCTTTGTCGGGACGGTATTTCGGTGCCCTTTTCCGTTTCCGGTTCCGGGCTTTTCCGCTCATCAGTTCCAGAACGGGCCGCTTTAATTTGTACCACCCGTAAAGGATGCTAAGTACGGAAAATAAAAGCGTGGGCAGGACAATCAGATAAACGATTAATTCCGGATTGAAATGCAGCGTGACTTCGCCAAAATAACCATCGCTTCTCATATCTTTATAAAATTTCGGCATAAAAGCAAAGGCGACCCCGAACCCCAAGGAAGTCCCTAAGCAGACACTCAGCCCGAATACCCAGAAATTCATGGCAATCCTCAGATTAGAATATCCCAGCGCCTTCAGGATGCCCAGCTCCGGCTTGTGGGTATCGATATAATGCTTGATATAGAAAAACAGCATAATGACTGTAGTCATCCCCAGTGCGCCGCCGGTCACCGCGCTGGTCAGATTAGCCGAGGATCTTGTCAGGTCATACATCAACAAGGCATCCGGATCGGTGAACAGATGGCTGACCCGGGCAAGGTCAATATTGGAATTGAAGAACAAGGTGCAGACCAGCACCGCGCAGGCGCACATAATAACAATGCCGATCAGTTTTACAGCGTCTTTTATCCGGATTATCATAGGCTCACCATCCAATCTCATAAGCGGTTTTTTGATTGTCATTATGATATTTCTCAATTATGTTTCCGCTGTTCATTCTGATTACGGTATTGGCCATTTCCGCAATATTGGCATTGTGTGTGATCATGACAAGGGAAAAGTGCAGATCTTTCTGCAGGACGCTGATATAATCCAGTACCGACCTGCCGGTTGCTTCATCCAAGGCACCGGTAGGCTCGTCCAGAAACAAGACCTGCGGCTTTTTGGCCAGGGCTCTGGCAATGGAAACACGTTGCTGCTCGCCGCCGCTAAGCTCGGACGGAAAGCGGTTCAGCTTGTTTTCCAGCCCAAGGGCCCCGATAATCTGTTGATAATCGCGGTTCCCGGCCAGATCAGCCCCCATTTTTACGTTCTGCTTCACCGTCATTTGCGGCAGCAGATAGTACTGCTGAAAAATAAAGCCCACTTTTTCTTTACGAAAGGCCGTAAGCTTCCGGTCGGAAAGGGCCGTGATGTCAACGCCGTCATAGATGACCGCGCCGCTATCCGGGCGCTCTAAGCCGGAGGCGATGTGCAGGAGCGTGGATTTACCCGAGCCGGAAGCGCCCAGGATGACGGCATAATCGCCGTCGGCAATCGTTACCGAAACATTTTTCAGGGCAGTTGTCATGCTGTCCCCGGAACCATAGGTTTTTGTCCCATTCTTAATCTCAATCATTATGTACTCCTCTCTGTATGCCGGGCTATGCTCAGCTCAGCATAATTTCTATGCTTGTGTCTTTCCTTTTAAGTTCTCGTCCCCTCACTTTTAAATTTTATCAGGATGCTTTTGAATACCTCAGTAAGGATATCATCGGCTTCCGCTTCTGAAATCGAAACGGTGCCTGTAGCGCAAAGACAGGCAATCCCGTGTGTGAGTATCCAGATGTACTGATAGAGCTGATACGCTTTTTCTCTTTGAAGCCCATAGTGACTACAGATGGAACCTAAGATCCGTTCGCTGTTGTCATCAATCGCCGGAAGAATCCCAGATAAAGAAAGCAAGTCATTGCTCTGCTGAAAATCAGGTTAAAATAATGTTTCGATCAGATATTTATAGATTTCCTGATTTTTCTGTTGCCAATTCTCGCAGATGCTGGCGGCAGTTTCCGGCACCGGCACAGACAGAGTTATGTCAACCAGATTGATCCCGTTATCCTTGGCAATCAGGCGGGCTTCGTATTCCCCGCTGGTCGATTTATAATAATCGGCGACAATAGACACTTCATTCCGCAGCTCCAGTTCGTGCTGTATAAAATATTCGTCGATCTCCGCCCGTACGCTTTCGCCGATGCGGTTCCCGAAGTAAGCGAGCGTTTCAGCGCCGTCAGGAGTAAGCACCAGATGGGTACGGTTCCGTATGGATTCAGCCTTTACCAGTGCAGAGTCAATCAGCTCACCGATCGCCTGCTGCAGATTCATGAAGTTCGTATAGTCCCGCGTCAAAATAAAATCCCCGACCTGTGCTTTGGTCAAAGGGAAATTCACCCGGTTCAGCATATAAAGAATAATTAACTTATATAAAGTCAAAGGATCTTGCATCATGTACTAATCATATAGTATTTGTCCAGACGCCGCAATAAAAACTTATTAAAAACCACAATTTAAACTTGGAAAAAATGGTTAGACATACGAAAATAGCCCGAAAATGTATTTGGCCCGAACCAAAATAATTAAAACTATAATAAATAATGATAAATGAGCTAAATATTCTTTACATCAATAACAAGCTGTGTTATGATAAGTGGTAATAAAAACCAGATGAAACGGTTAATAAAGCCCGGGAGGTAATTAATGAGCTATAAAATCGTTGTAGACAGTTGCTGTGAATTGCCGGCAAATTTAGAAAACGACCCCCGTTTTGAAAGAGTGCCGCTACAGCTGGAAGTAGGCAGCCATCATATCATGGATGACGAGAATTTTAACCAGAAAGAATTCTTACAATTAGTGGCATCTTGCCCCACCTGCCCCAAATCTTCCTGCCCATCTCCGGAAAGATATAGGGAAGCCTATGATACCGAGGCAGAAGACGTTTATGTCGTGACACTTTCTTCCAAATTAAGCGGCAGTTACAACAGTGCCGAGCTGGGGAAACAACTCTATCTAGAACAAAAGGCAAAGAATATCTATATCTGCGACTCCGAGTCCGCCAGCTGCGGAGAAGCACAGATCGCCCTGAAAGCGATGGAATACGCCGAGGCCGGCTATTCCTTTGCGGAAGTGTCAAAGCGGCTGGGTGAATTCCGGGATGCCATGCGGACTTATTTTGTCCTGGATAACCTGGAAACGCTCCGTAAGAACGGCCGCCTGACCGGCGTGAAAGCTTTGGTAGCATCTACCTTAAACATCAAGCCAGTGATGGGAGCGGATAAAGGCGTGATTGTCCAAAAAAGCCAGGCGATCGGGATCAAGAAAGCACTGATCAAACTCGTGGACACCATCATCAAGGAGAATGCGAATACCGCCAAGACCCGTCTCATGATTTCCCATTGCAACTGTATCGACCGCGCCGAAGAAGTAAAGAGTATGCTGATGGCCAAAGCCAAGGCTCTGGAAATCATTATTACAGACACCGCCGGCATCAGTTCCATGTATGCCAATGACGGCGGCGTCATCATTGCTTTCTAAAGGAAGCACATATTTTAAAGTCTTCTACAGACGCTCATCACGGCTCCTCTTCCGTCTCCGGCACCCAGCGCCGAATAAACCTCTGCAGGGCAAAGAAATATCCCGGCGGCAGGGAAAGCGATATCCCGTTTTGCATAGTAACCTTAAAAAAAGAGCATTTGTCAATATGATTAATATTGATAAATGCTCTTTGTGACAGCAACAAAAAGGAAGGAAAATCCGCAATCTGGCCATACAGATTTCCCAGTTCCCCAGTTATAGCAACTGTCCTTTCGTCAGCCAAAAAAACCTTGACAAAGCCGTTTTTAATCCGCGCACAGACAATGTCCTCTTCCCTTAGATAAAATGTCTCCTTGTCGGTTCGCAGCTCTATCGCGGGCGTTTTCTCTGACCGCAAAGTCACGGCATGATTCAGAAGTGACCGGAGCGCATCCGTTTTAACCGGTTTATCCAAAAATGAGATGTTAGCCGGAGCATTTTTCGTCTTCCGGTAAAGCTCCCGGTAATCAACAGTCGATATGCACAAAACAATCGGAGCACTGACTCCCGCCCCGATCAGTTCTAAAGCAAAGGCCAAACCATCCGTTCCCCCGCTCACCATATCAATAAAAAAAAGATCATACGGCATCGGCGCTTTACCCAGCAATTCCGAATTCCCAAAAGAATTCACATAAAAAACCCCGCTGTCAGCTTTGCGCCGGTCCGATTCACGTGCAAGCAGCCGTTCCATCTGTTTACGGTCAGCAATATTATCATCACAAATTGCAATATGCATAACCCTCTCCTCCTTGATACCCTGTTACACCCTACAAAACCTAAAACACTAATATCAATCCTCCAACCAGCCAAACCATAATCAACTCAACCAGCCAAACCATAATAAACTCAACCAACTAAATCAACTCAATCAGCCAAACCAGCTCTCTAAATAATCCTAAAATCTATTGGAACGAAAAAAATCAGAACCCACACAATAATCATCTGGATGATCAATATCCCCGGTATTCCAAAAGTAAAATACCAATGCCTGGTCTTATGGCGAAAAGCATACATACCAATCAGGGTACCGACGCTGCCTCCGATGATGGCAATCGTAAAAAGAGTAGCTTCTGGAATCCGGAACGTCCGCTTCTTGGCTTTATGCTTATCAATCCCCATAAAGAGCAGCCCCAGGATATTAACCAGTAATAAATATGCCCCGATATAAGAGAAAACACCTATCATATCCTATCCTCATGATTCCAGAGTCCCATTCTCCTGCATCTTCATGGCGCGCACTTTTAAGGAGAGGCCAAACAGATTGATAAAGCCTTCGGCATCATGATGGTCGTACAGTTCTCCGGTAGTAAAGGAAGCAATATTCTCATTATAAAGCGAATTAGGAGAAGTGGTACCAGCCTTGATAATATTACCCTTATATAACTTAAACTTAACCTCACCGGTAACATACTGCTGCGTCACCGTAATAAAGGCCTGAATCGCTTCACAAAGAGGGGTAAACCATTTCCCCTCGTAAACAAGCTGCGCCAGTTTATTTCCCATATCGATCTTAACGGCATAGGTATCGCGATCAAGTATCAGTTCTTCCAGCTGCTGGTGGGCTTCCATCAATATCGTTCCGCCCGGGGTCTCATAAACACCGCGTGACTTCATACCTACCACCCGGTTCTCGACGATGTCGATAATACCGATACCGTGCTTCCCCCCCAGCCGGTTCAGCTCGCTGATAATATCCGCTGCTTTCATATTCTGGCCATTCAGGGAAACGGGAATGCCTTTTTCAAAAACCATAGACACGATTTCCCCCTCCTCAGGGGCGTTTTCCGGCGTTGTGCTCAGCACAAGCAGGTGGCCGTAATCAGGGGCATTGGCCGGGTCTTCCAGCTCCAGCCCTTCATGACTGATATGCCATAAGTTGCGATCCCTGCTATAGCTAGAATCGGCAGAAAAAGGCAAGTCGATACCATGAGCCTGACAATAAGCGATTTCCGCCTCACGGGAATCCATGTTCCATTTTTCATGGCGCCAAGGGGCAATGATTTTCAGGTCAGGAGCCAGCGCCTTGATCGTCAGTTCAAAGCGGATCTGGTCGTTCCCCTTGCCAGTCGCCCCGTGGCAGATGGCAGTTGCGCCTTCCAGGCGGGCAATTTCCACCAGTTTTTTGGCAATGAGTGGCCGGGCCATGGAGGTCCCCAGCAGGTATTTGTTTTCATATACGGCATGTCCCTGAACGCAGGGCATGATGAAATCAGTACAGAATTCGTCGATGACATCCTCGATGTATAATTTTTCGGCGCCACAGGACTTGGCTCTTTCTTCCAGGCCGTCAAGCTCTTCGCCTTGGCCGCAGTTTACGCAGACGCAGATCACTTCCATAGCAAAATTTTCTTTTAGCCAGGGGATGATGGCGGTGGTGTCTAAGCCGCCGGAATAGGCTAAAATGACTTTTTCGTTCATGTTTTTTCCTCCGGTTTAATATTGCTGAGTGTGGTTTCCAGTCATGTGGTTACCTATGGTTACCCAGTCATCGTCATATTGCCCAAGCATCATCTGCTCCGGTTCAATCGTCCGAAAATAAGTAGTACTAAGTTTCTCACCCAACACATTGGCGGCTCCCGTGTCGGCATCTAGCGCCATCCTTGGCGCGTGATGCCTTGGTCGGCCATCCGTGGCCGCCCAACACTGATTTTTTCAGTGAGAAACTAAGTACTACTAATTTTCTCCCGGAAATCACCGGAGTAGATGATGCTTGGGCAATATGACGATTCGGTAATCCAACTGGTAGATTATTGATGGATTGCAGCTTTCATTCTTTGATGCGAGAAGATAACTTATTGGCACTCTATAGATAATATACAGCAACGGCATGTAAAATGCAAGGAAAAATATACATGGCACTTAAAAGAATATTGCATTATTATAGAATAATCAAGAAATGGGATTGCATTTTATTAGATAATAGTGTATAAATATACATACGGATATATCAGCATAATCAGAAAAATAATATGCAGATACTGAACCAAGCAGTCGGAATACCGAACCAAGCAGTGGAATGCCGAACCAAGCAGTGGAATACCGAACCAAGCAGTCGGAACACCGAACCAAGCAGTCGGAACACCGAACCAAGCAGTGGAATACCAAACCAAGCAGTCGGAACACCGAACCAAGCAGTTGGAATGCCGAACCAAGCAGTGGAATACCGAACCTACCAGTTGGAATACCGAATCGGTATATGGCCTGATAAGGCATCTGCTCCGGTGATTTGCGGGAGAAAATTAGTGTATCTTAGTTTCTCGCCTGAAAAAAATAGTGTTGGGCGGCCACGGATGGCCGACCAAGGCATCACGCGCCAAGGATGGCGCTAGATGCCGACACGGGAGCGACTAATGTGTTGGGTGAGAAACTTAGATACACTTATTTTTGGACGATTGAACCGGAGCAGATGCCTTATCAGGCCATATGCCGATGACCGCTCAACCCCAAAAGCCGATGACCGCTCAACCCCAAAAGCCGATGACCGCTCAACCCCAAATGCCGATGACCGCTCAACCCCAAAAGCCGATAAAGAGCTAGAAATACTCAAAACAACAGGGAGGAAGATGATGATCAGAGAAATGACAGCAGCAGATTATGATGAAGTATTTGCCTTATGGAAGACGATTAAACGCTTCTCCATTAGAAGTAAGGACGATTCCCGAGAAGGCGTAGAAGTATTTTTAAAAAGGAATCCCGGGATCAGCGTGGTGGCGGTTCTGGATGGTAGGATAGTGGGAAGTATACTCGGAGGGCATGACGGCAGACGGGGCTGTCTTTATCATGTATGTGTGGCGGAAGACTACCGGATGATGGGGATTGGCAAGGATATGGTGGTATTTTGCATGGAAGCTTTGAAAAGGGAAGGGATCAATAAGGTTTCTTTGATTGCTTTTACCAGAAATGATCTGGGCAACGCGTTCTGGAACAGGATCGGATGGACGAAGAGGGAGGACCTGAATTATTATGACTTCGTTCTAAATGAAGAGAATATTGTGAAGTTCATTGAGTAGGTATGCTTGGCACTTAATTGTTCTGGTTTGTATAGGAGAAGCTCTTTTTGGAGATTTTATGAATAGCAATGAAGTTGGTGTTCATGAGTCAGGGGGTGACGGAAGATTTTCCGGACCTTGGAGGCAGACAGGAGGAGCGGTTATGGATATGAAGGTGAAAGATGCCGAAGGAAGTAAGCGGAAAGTTGTGGTTAATGATTTCAGCGCGACGGGAGGGCAGAAGAAGGAAGTCGGGCTGTCGGTGATGGTTATCGATGATTATCGGAATAAGATTATCGCCGATAACCGGGTGTGTATCATGATTGACGGGAAAAGGATGAATTTTTCCGAGAAGAATGATGGCTGCTGCCATGTGGATATGAAATCCGGTTTGCATGATCTGACGGTGGGGGGAAATATGTTTCAGCGTCAGGACATGGTGATTGATCCGGATGAAGAAAAAGAAATCGGAAAAGGGATATTGAAGATTCGTCTGCAGCCGGACCATCAATATCTGTCAGGGAAAGGGGTGACGGTCTTAAGCGGCTGGACGGAGCCCCGGAGTGAAGTGCATTTTGTGTTTATTCATCTGAATGAACCGTACCGGCTGTACTGGGATTACAAGGCGGGTGATAAAGATATTTTGATTTTTCATCAGTCGGAAATGTTTCTGGACGGGACGCAGTTTTGTCTTCAGAAAGCGGACGGACAGGTCGAGGAGTTCTGGATTGAAGCGGGGATGGCGGAAGCAGGCCGGTATGAGCTGAGGTATCCGTTGCGGGATTCTTATGAAAGTGAGAAGTGTATCCTGCGCCGGGTGTATGCGGTGACATCGGATGATGAAGGGCGGTTTTATCTGCCGGTTCCGGCAGGGGAAGAACAGTGTGAAGAGTATCGGTATTATAATCCGATGGATAAGCAGGGGGTCCGGACGGGGAAGCTAAATGGGGAGCAGTATGTTGAACTGGTAAAGGAACAGGGGTGAGCAGCGGTCTGTTGCGCTGGTAAAGGAACAGGGGTGAGTAGTGGTTTGTTGCACTTTTGATGGCTTTGAACAGTAACAACAGTAACGGCTGGAGGGGTGTATTACGTAATTTCTGATTGCAGTTTTTGTGTTTGAAGTGGTATACTTAGGCGAGTAATTGATGTTTTTGTAATTATTATTACTGGACTGAGCATATCACAATACATATTATTAGTGGCGGGGATTGTTCGGCAGACGGTAGTTCGCGAGGGCTATTAAGAGGGTTATTAGAGAGTTTTGGAGGGTTTTAGAGAGTTTTGGAGGGTTTTAGAGAGGGTTAATAGAAGTGTCGATAGAGTTTGCAACAGGCTGCCGGACGGTGGCGGAAAGGTCGGAAAATATGTTGGAAATAATAAAGGGGGGCGTGACGGCGGCCGAGGGTTTTGAAGCGGCGGGCGCAGCAGCTTCCATTAAGTACGCGGGCCGTATGGATATGGCATTGGTTTATAGCGAGGCACCTTGCCGGGTCGCCGGTACTTTTACCACCAATGTGGTGAAGGCGGCACCGGTGGTCTGGGATCAAAGAATCGTTGCCGGGAAACAGCCGGTGCATTGCGTGATTGTCAATGCCGGTATAGCGAATGCCGCCACGGGACGGCAGGGCATGGAGGACTGTGAGCGGACGGCAAGGAAAGTGGCAGCTTGTCTTGGGATCGGGGAAGAGGCTGTGCTGATCGGCTCGACGGGGGTGATCGGGAAGCAGCTTCCGATCGACAGGATCGAACGCGGGATAGAGATACTGGCCGGGTCAAAAGCGGGCAGTCTGGAGGCGGGGACTTTGGCAGCGGAAGCGATTATGACGACTGACACCCATTCCAAAGAGGCGGCGGTGCGGATCAGTCTGGGGGGAACTGCCGTGACTGTAGGCGGGATGTGCAAGGGATCGGGCATGATCCATCCTGATATGTGCACGATGCTGGGATATGTGACTACCGATGCAGCGATTTCTACCGAGATGCTGACTAAAATGGTCAAGGAAGATGTGAGGGATACGTTCAATATGATATCGGTGGATGGCGATACTTCTACCAATGATACTTTGCTGGTATTGGCGAACGGTCTGGCCGGGAATGCGGAAATAACGGATGAGGGGGATGATTATCAGATATTGGCGGAAGCCTTGCGTTATGTCAATGAAAGCCTGGCCAAAATGATGGCGGGCGACGGAGAGGGCGCTACCGCGTTGTTTGAAACCAAGGTGGTCAATGCGGCGTCAAAGGAGGATGCAAGATTGCTTGCAAAGTCGGTGATCGGTTCCAGCCTGACCAAGGCGGCGATCTTTGGCCATGATGCCAACTGGGGACGGATTCTGTGCGCGTTGGGGTATGCGGGCGTCGATTTCGATCCGGAGCGGGTGGATCTGTTTTTTGCAAGCCGGGCTGGCAGGATAGCGATCTGCAGGAATGGGGAAGCTTGTGGATATAGTGAAGAAGAGGCGACGGCGATTTTGTCGGAACCGGAAGTGACTGTTGTGGTCGATATGAAAATAGGTGAATCTTCAGCGACGGCATGGGGGTGTGACCTGACTTATGATTATGTCAGGATCAATGCTGATTATCGGAGCTGATATATACACTGGCATTTCAGTGCCAATGGAAAAGAGCATTTAAGTGCATCAGGGGGAAAGCATTTTAGTGCATCAGGAGGAAAGAGCGTTTTAGTGCATCAGGAGGATGGTTATGAGTGAAGTGTTAAAAAAGGCGGAGGTGCTGATCGAAGCCCTTCCTTATATTCAGCAGTTTAACCGCAAGGTGATCGTGGTGAAATATGGTGGCAGTGCCATGAGCAACGTGGAATTGCAGAAAAATGTGATAAAAGATGTGACGTTGTTGAAGCTAGTCGGTTTTAAGCCAATTATTGTGCATGGCGGCGGCAAGGAAATCAGCAGGTGGGTCTCGATAACAGGAAAAGAAGCGGAGTTTGTCGGCGGACTACGGGTGACCGACCGGGAGACCATGGAGATCGCCGAGATGGTTTTGGGGAAGGTCAACAAGGATCTGGTTAATATGGTTCAGGAACTGAAAGTCAATGCCGTCGGCATCAGCGGCAAGGACGGCGGTCTGTTGCAAGCGACGAAAAAATATCATGACGGACAGGATATCGGCTTTGTCGGTGAGGTCAGCCAAGTGAATCCCAAGATTTTGTGGGATCTTCTGGAGAAAGACTTTCTTCCGATCGTGTCACCGGTCGGATATGATGAGGGATTCCAGACTTATAATATCAATGCGGATGATGCCGCCTGTGCCATAGCGAAGGCCATGGGTGCCGACAAACTGGTTTTTTTGACGGACATTGAAGGGCTTTATCGGGACATTCAGGACAAGTCTTCCTTTATTTCCCGGATTACCGTGAGCGCAGCGGAAGAACTGATTTCCGATGGGGTGATCGGCGGCGGTATGCTTCCCAAATTAAGCAACTGTACTAACGCGATTCGCAACGGGGTCAACCGGGTCCATATCTTGGACGGCCGGAGCCCGCACAGCTTGCTGCTGGAGATATTTACCAAGGAAGGTATTGGGACTGCCATTATTAATGATCAGGATGAGAGTTCTTTTACAATTTGATGTCCTTGTTTTGACACCGTGATAATTTTGTGATATTTTACATAAATAGAAAGGCATGCTTATGAAAAACTACATTGATCAGGCAGAGCAATATCTGCTTCATACCTATAACCGTTATCCGATTATCTGGGAGCGGGGGGAAGGTGTTTATCTTTATGATCTGACCGGCAAAAGATATCTTGACTTTGTTTCCGGTATCGGAGTATTTGCCCTTGGTTACGGGGACAGCGCCTATAATGACGCGTTAAAAGAGCAGATCGACAAGATAACCCATACCTCGAACTATTATTATAATCTGCCGGCTATTGAAGCGGCGCGACGGCTCGCAGAAAGTTCGGGGATGGACAGGGTCTTTTTTACAAACAGCGGGGCGGAAGCAGTGGAGGGTGCCATTAAGGCAGCCAGAAAATATGCTTATCTGAAGGACGGGCGGACGGATCATGAAATGATTGCCCTCAACCGCTCTTTCCATGGCCGGACCATGGGGGCTTTGTCGGTGACGGGAACACCAAAGTACCGGGAAGCCTTTGAACCGATGATCGGTCATATCCGATTCGCCGATATGAACGATTTTGACAGCATCCTGGCTGGGGTGACGGATGCTACCTGTGCGGTTTTGATTGAGACGGTTCAGGGTGAAGGCGGTATTTATCCGGCTGAAGAAGGGTTTTTGAAGCAGGTGCAAAAGCTCTGTGAGGAAAGGGACATCCTGCTTATTCTGGATGAGATCCAATGCGGTATGGGGCGGACGGGCACGATGTTCGCCTGGCAGAGATTCGGCGTGAAGCCGGATATCATGACAACAGCCAAGGCTTTGGGCGGCGGCGTGCCGGTAGGTGCTTTTCTGATGACGGAGAAAGTGGCGGAACAGTCTTTGACGGCCGGAGACCACGGCAGCACCTATGGCGGCAATCCGCTGGCAGCAGCGGCTGTCAATAAAGTCCTGGAACTGTTCGCCAAGAAAGATATCCTGCGGCATGTAAACGAGGTGGCACCCCGGCTGGAGGCCGGCTTGGATGCGGTCGTACAGCAGCATAGCTATGCGGTGAGCCGAAGGGGTTCCGGCCTGCTTCAGGGCCTGGAATGCCGGGGACCGGTGGGAGGCATCATCGAAAAGGCACTGGAAAAGGGATTGGTACTTATTAATGCCGGTCCTAATGTCATACGTTTTATCCCGCCGCTAGTTGTTACGGCGGCGCAGATAGAGGATATGCTGTCGCTTTTGAATCAATGTTTTACGGATGAGGAGTCTTTATGAGTCTGAGGAGCAGGATGACTGCCGTGGCGGTTATCGTGATAACGGTGATGATAGCCATGGTATTTGCGGGTACGGAACTGCCGGACTGGGAGCAGCGGCAGCAAGAGCAGCTGGAAGAGGCCGCCAGAGGCAAGGAAACGGTATTGATCTGGTATACGGACGAGGTCCTTACCGATTTTATCAGCAGCGCCGCGGTCGCTTTTAATGAAGAGCCGGAAAACCAAGGGGTGCGTGTGCTTCCGGTGCTGGTATCCGGACTGGAGTATCTGGAAAGCATTAATGCTGCTTCGATCGAGAACAATACTCCCGATCTCTATGTTGTCGGCCACGATTCTCTGGAAAAAGCCTATCTGGCCGGCCTGGCGACGGAAATAAAGCCGCCGTCCCGGCTGGATGTTACCAAGATCTATCCTGAGACCGGGCTGAATGCGGTTACCTATGACGGTAAGGTCATAGGTTATCCTTTTTACTTTGAAACCAGTGCCTTGTTATATAATAAGACGTATCTGCAGGACATGGCCCGGCTGCAGCTGGAAATGGAGGCGGACCAGGCCGCCGGCTTGGAGGCTCAGCAGGAACTGGAAGAAAACGGGCCGCAGGAAGAGAGTGCTGCTGATGATACTGCGAACCGCAGTAATGAGGGTGAGGGGAATGATACTGAGGGGAATGGTACGGACGGGAATGATACTGAGGGGAATGATACGGACGGGAATGACACTGACAGAGACGAAGGGGATGGCGCTGTCAGCAATGAAGGTGACGATGGGGGTATGGATCATGCTGACGGCAGTGAAGGCGGAGAGAATAGCGACCAGTCCCTGCATGACATGATGGTGATCGAGAACCGGGTGGCGACCTTGCTGCCTCAGACGCTGGCAGATATGAAAAGCTTTGGCGAGACTTATGATGCACCGGAGCAGGTCGAGTCAATTTTCAAGTGGGATGTGACGGATATTTTTTATAACTACTTTTTTGTCGGGCATTCTATGGTTGTGGGCGGTGAATCGGGTGATGATGTGTCCCGTATTGATATTTACAATGCCGATGCCATAAGCAGTATGAAAATGTATCAGAACCTGAACCAGTTTTTTGCCATTGATACTGGTGAAGTGGATTATCAAGATATTCTGGAAGATTTTATAGCCGGCAAGCTGGTTTTTACCGTTGTCACTACCGATGCCGTAGCCCGGCTGGAACAGGCGGCGGAAGACGGGGAGTTTCCCTATGAATATGGGATATTGCGGACGCCCGATATTGACGAAGATACGCCGACGCGGTCTTTGTCCATGACCAGCTGTGTGGTCGTGAACGGTTACTCTGATCATCAGGAGGAGGCGAACCGTTTTGCCCGGTATCTGACCGAAGAGTGGGCGGACGAGCTCTATGCCAAGACCGGCAAAGCAGCGGCCGTGACCGGCATTGTATATGACAATGCCAATCTGGATCGCTTTGCCGAGGAATATGCCAGATCGATACCCTTGCCTAAGATGATTGAAACCAGTAACTTCTGGGTGCAGCTGGAGATTGCCTTTGCCCGGATATGGGACGGGGCCAATGCCAATCAGGAGCTTAAGCAGCTGTCGGAACAGATTATGACCCAGGTCACCGGTGAACCTTATGTCGAAGAAGAGATCGAGGAAGCCGAGGAGGAGACGGAGGTCGAGTATCTGGACGAAGACGCCTTGACGCAGGAGGCTTTGGATTCATAAAGCTATCGCAGGAAAACTCTTTTTCTATAGCAAGCTTCTCTTTTCTTTGGAAAAAGCCGAGTTTTTCATTGGCTTTTTCCAGTTCTCGGACTTGATCTCGCAGCGAATCCGTGATAATGTTATATTCATGGTCCAAGCGCTGCTTTTCAGCAACTTTAGCGAGGGCTTCCTCTTCAAGCCGGATTTTGGCGGCTCTGGCTTCTTCTGCCAGTGAACGGCAGGAGGCAGCGGTGATATCCGAATCTTTATGTTCGGATATGCTGTCGAACAAACCGGCGGCGGCTAAATAATCTGACTCTGTTTTGGCTTGTGACATTGCGGCCGTTGCCCTTTGATAAATCCCTTCTTGGCGTTCTTTTTCCAGTCTGGCGATAATATTCTGATTGTAGTTTTCCGGCATTCGCTATTACTATGGCAGTCGCTATTGCTGCTGCATTGCTTGGCATAAGGACAGCCGATGCAGCTTTCACCGCGTTTTTTGGCCTTATATAAATACCGTATGACGCCACCGATCATGGCTGACAGAATGATAATGATAATAATATTTTCCATTTACTTGCTTCCCGTATAGCTTTTCGTCATTGACCCGCTCAGGACATAGTCGCTCTTGAGCTTTTTCTTGGTATTGCTGATCAGCATGGCGACGATGACAGCTATAATGACCACCGCAGCCAGTCCGGCCAGGGCAGCACCGATATTCAAAAGGGCCGGTGCCGTGATAACCGTGCCGATGGTATATACCAGATAACCTACGGTAAATCCTACGCCCAGCTGCAGGCAGATGCCGCCCAAGACCCATTTTCCGCTCTTCATTTCGGAGTTCATGGCACCGATGGCTGCAAAGCAGGGCGGCGTGTAAAGGTTGAACACCAGATAGGCCAGGGCGGCCACCTTGGTGATCGCCATGATCCCGGCAACTTCCGTGCCGGCTCCTTCCATCAGCGCCAGTTCTTCGGTGTCGATGAGATTCTCCAGTCCGACGAAGCAGACAGCGAGGGTACCGACCACATTTTCCTTGGCGATAAAGCCGGTTACGGCGGCGGCGGCCAGCTGCCAGCTGAGAACACCGACGATGGGGACGAGCAGGTAGGCAAACGGCGAAGCAATCGAGGCCAGGATCGAGGCATCGGCAGACGCGGCAACCTGCATATTCCAGCTGAAGGTCTGCATAATCTGAACTGCGGTGTTGCAAAGGAGAATGATGGTGGCGGCCTTCACTATGTAAGCCCAGCCGCGGCTGCACATGGACTTAAAGGCGCCCCACAGGGAGGGAGTTTTATATTCCGGCAGTTCAATAATGAAGAATGATTTCCTTGCTTTGTAACCGGCAATCAGGTTCACCAGCAAAGCGCCGAGGAAAATCAGCGTGATGCCGGAAAGATAGGTTACCGTGCTTACCCAGCCGGCGTTGTCAAAAAACGCTCCGGCAAAAAGGGAAATGACAGGTATTTTAGCACCGCAGGGCATGAACGGAGACAGCATGGATGTGGCCCGCCGTTCGCGGTCATTACGGATGGTGCGGCTTGCCATAATACCCGGGACGGCGCAGCCGATGGTGATGACAAAGGGAATCACCGACTTGCCGGAAAGCCCCACTTTCTTGAAGATCGGATCAAGAACTACGGCAACCCGGGACATATATCCGCAGTCTTCCAGGAGGGCAATCAGGAAATACATTACCATGACGAGGGGCAGGAAACCGATAACGGCTACGACACCGCCGATGGCACCGTCAACCAGTAAGGCTGTCAGCAGGGGATTGGCATTTTCCAGAAGGCCGCCGACAAAGCCCTGGAAGGCTTCCAGCCAGCCGACCAGCAGATCGGCGATCGGCGCGCCGACCCAGACCTGTGAGATCTGGAAAACAAAGAACATGACTACGGCAAAGATAGGGATTCCAAGCCATTTGTTGGTGAGGACGGCATCAATCTTATCGCCGGTGTTTTTATCTTTGGTCAGGATTTTACGGGTTTCCACGTTCTTGACGATAAGATTGACGAACTCAAAACGCTTACGGTCGGCGGCTTCCACCGCATTTTTATCGGTGATATCGAGGTCACCCTGAACATAAGGGGCTTTGGGCGTGGTTCCGGCGCAAGCGGCCGCAGAGGCTACGACAGTCGCTAAGCCTTCGGCGGAGGTGGAAACGGTATTGACAACCGGGCATCCCAGCTTGCCGGACAGGGCGGCGATGTCGATCTTGGTTCCTTTTTTCTCGCTGACGTCGCTTTTATTAAGAGCCACGACAACCGGAATCCCAAGCTCCAGAAGCTGGGTCGTGAAGAAGAGGCTGCGGCTTAAATTGTCGGCATCCACGATGTTGATGATGACGTCGGGGTTTTCTTTGCGGACATAGGCGCTGGTAATGCTTTCCTCGCTGGTAAAAGAAGACATGGAGTAGGCGCCGGGAAGGTCAACGGCGACAAGCGGTTTATCACCGGCATAGGTTTTTTTAATGGGATGTTCCTTTTTCGCTACGGTCACACCGGCCCAGTTACCGACTTTTTCATTTCTGCCGGTAAGTACGTTGTACATGGTCGTCTTACCGGAATTGGGGTTGCCTGTTAATGCAATTCTCATGGTGTATCCTCCTTGTTGACTGACTATATAAAAATAGATGACCTTACTTTAGTATCAAAAAAATTATCAAAATAATATGTTTATATAATATTATGTTTATATAATAATAGCCTCAGCCAGCTGGTTATCAATGTTATATCGGCCGTCCTTAATGGAAACGACGCATCCGCCTTTCAGATAAGCAATAACCGTAATCGCTTCTCCGCTGTAGCAGCCAAGCGAAAATAAAAAGCTGTCTAATTCTTCATCTTCGGTCCTGACCTGTTGGATAATATATTCTTCGCCTGCTATCGCATTTCTCAAGTTCATGTAGATACCTCTTCTCTCATAAGTTGTACCGATATAGTTTCCGCTTGTTACCAGGTTGTAAGTCATGACTAACATCGGGATACATAAATCGGTTAGCCGTAACTGACGCCATAGTCCGCGATGTTAGCGTTGACTAACCGATTTAACTTTACCAGATATTATCTTGTATGTCAATAGGTATGATGAAAAAAATCATGGCCGTTTAACATGACGGCATCCAATTGGTATTTTGAATAGATAATATAGCGAGACAGCTTGATTACATCGCCATAATTGTACATCACGGTGTGAGAAAATATAATTTATCCCGTTTCAGCAGTAAGTGACGGTCAATAATGAAGCAGTATTTAAAGCAGCTCCTGCACGAGTTCGTCACGGCTTCTGGGCGACAGATAGGTGAGCGGGATATCCAGCGGTGTCTTCGCGCCACGGATACCCTCGCGGTACAATCGCACAGCGGCACGGGCACAGGCGGCCAGGACGCTGCCGGTAAACTCCGGATTAGATTCCAGCTTAAGTGCAAACTCTATAACATGCTTGTTCTCACCGGTATTGCCGCCACGCAGCACCATGCCGCCATGGGGCATTTTTTGATGTTTTTCTTGGAACTCTTCCGTTGAGATAAAGGTAACCGTTGTGTCGTACTCGGCAAAATAATGTGGCATGGTTTTAACAGCAAGCTCAATCTGCGCCAGATCGGCGCCTTCCTCAGCTACGACATAGCATTCACGCCGATGCTTCTCCCGTGTTGAAAGAACCGGGTTATTTCCCGAACGTGCCGCCTCAACGGCTTTATTGATCGGCACTGTGTACTGGACGGCACTTTTAACCCCAGCAATCTGCCTGATCGCATCCGAGTGGCCTTGTGACACGCCACGTCCCCAAAACGTATAATCAGTGCCGTCCGGAAGAGCCGCGCCGGAAAGAGCACGCAGCATGGAAAACAGGCCGGGATCCCAGCCGCACGATATTAGCGCAACGGTGTTCTGGGCGGCTGCATCCATCTCCGTCAGATATTCGGGAATCCTGGCGTGCGTGTCGTAACTGTCAACTGTGTTAAAGATCCGAGCAAACTGCGGTCCTTGTACACCCAGGTCGGCAGCCGAACCGCCGCATAATACCATGACATCGATTTGATCCGCCATAGGTAGCGATTCGGTAATGCTCCATACTTTTGCCGATGCCGTCGCTATCGAAACTGACTGCGGGTCACGGCGGGTAATTACTGCGACAAGCTCCATGTCAGAGGCAGCATTTACGGCCTTTTCAACCCCTTTTCCGACATTTCCGTAGCCGACTATTCCAACACGTATTTTACTCATACAAGTTTCCTCCCGATAATTTTTATTTTCTTGAATGATACCATAGCAAGCTTGATATTTCAATCGTACTAAGATAAAAATCCGAGCCCTCCCCTATACTCTTTTCTATTGGAGTGAACAGTAATAAACAGTGAATATTTGATTTCTCTTGATAAGTTCAGACAAGCCATGATAGAATAAATAAGTGATTTTCGGCAGCAGCTTTAGAGGGGTACTGATGTATTCAGCATTTCCTTAGCGTAAAGGAGAAATTATGCTAAAGTTTTTTCAGTTAAAAGCAATCAGAAAAGGAAATAAACCGCCCATTTGGAGAAGAATCTATTTACCGTCTAACATTACCTTTAGTCAGATGGCGCTCTTACTGGAGGTGATTCTTGAGTTTCCGGTATCTGACCAATATGAATTTGAATTCTACAATAAGAAGGATAGGATCATAGAATGGCATGAGGAAGACGAAAAGGTTCATGATTTTTATTACAGCTACTTCAATGCTCCTGATACCTATGTCAATGAATGGCTGTTTCATGAGCATTGGTTTACTTTCAGGTTAAGGAGAAATCATAGCGAACAGCCTGAGTACCGGGTTGAGATAGAAAAGACTATGATGAGGAAACCGGAAAAATCAATTCTTCTGAGGAAGAGGTGAAAAAAGCCACTGAGGATTTCATGTCTGATATGGTGGTGAAACTGAAAAAAGAGGCAGAGAAAGCAGTCACAGATCGGATGGGGCTTGTGCCGAAGGATGTACATAAGCACGATTCAACGATGGAAGGCTTATTGAAGGCATATACCAAGCAGGATTTAATGGAAATTGCAAAAGACATCGGCTATGAGCTGCCAGAAGCGAGAAAAGACAAAATGGTATTTGAACTGGTAAGACAGCTTCTGGAACCGCAGACGATGCGGGAGCAGCTTTTATTAGCTGATGGGGAAGCATTAGATGCTTTTGAAAGGGCAATGGGAAAAGGCCACTTTTTCCCAGCGGATGAAGAACGGCAGAAACTTGAAGAATTGTGCGATTTATGTTATGTCGGGGAATATACGGATGATGCAATGGAAGGTCGTGGCGCCGATAAAAGTATTATACCGCATGTACCGACATAATAAGAGTGTTTCCGCAGAATATGAAGAATTTATTACCAACTTGGACAAGATACCGGACAGACTGAATCCCTGCAAAGTGATAGAAGGGAAAGTAGTAGTTAAAGAGGTCTTACAAGATGATCTATACAAAAAGATCGAATCATGGAAACGGGACGTTGACGATTATATCCCTAAAAAAGCTGAAATAATAGCTTTTTCGAAAGACAGATACCCTTCTTCGGAAAAGTCATATTTAGAGCTAAAGAAGTTTTTTAAAGAAGACTTTGATTTTGATGAGGCGGGCTGTGAGTATTTTTGTTTGCAGGCGTTTCGTTTATTACTATTGACTTGGATTCCACAACATCGAATATCCCGGTTGTCAGATTTCCCAGCGGAGTTTCGGGAAAATCAGAAGCAAGTGTTAAAAAGGTCTACCCAAACGATCCCTGTCCATGCGGAAGCGGGAAAAAATACAAGAAATGTTGTTATAAAAAATAAGAATAAGACCGCTTTCCTGATTCTCGCTGCAGTGGATTGCCACATACAAGGTAGGCTGATACAATAGAAGCATCTTAGAAATGGAGGCGGTCATATGGATAAGAAAAAAACTGGCAACTTAATTAAAGAGGCTCGGACCCAAAGCGTCAAGGTAATAATTTGGTGTTTTTGATTATTTCATTAATACTATCCTAAACAAATCATGAATAAATCAATAAATGATACATTAATTGTCAAAAACATCATAATATGATATATTGATAACAGAATATACCAAGGAAATCATGGCATACCATGTTAATAGTGACAAGGAGTTACTGAATGTCCTTTAATTCTGTTATATTTGCCTTTTTTTTGATACTTGTTTTTATCCTTTATTGGATAATGCCGCATAAGTATAGATGGCTCCTGTTATTGACAGGTAATTTTTGCTTTACCCTTAGTTTGGGAACCGGATATATCGTCGCTCTGCTGACCGTGATAATAGCCTCATATAGTACTGCTTTAGCTATCTGCAAAACCAATGAGAGAAGAAAACGGCTTCGATATTTAGTGGCAGGCATCTTGCTTTGCTTGTTTTTTCTGCTTATCAGTAAATACCGTATTTTCTTGTTACCGGCACAGCTCATCTCCCCCCTATCATACATATTGCCGTCGGTAGGCATCTCTTTCTATACGTTTAGTGCTGTCGGATACATTATTGATGTATATAAGAATAAAATAACAGCAGAAAAACATCTTGGAAAATATGCTGCTTTTCTTACCTTCTTTCCCCTGATCTTAGCAGGTCCGATTGAACGTGCCGGAAATATATTGCCACAGCTTAAAGCCAAAAAAGTATTTGATTATAGCACAGCTACCTATGGCTTGAAACAGATGGCTTGGGGATATTTTAAAAAATTGGTCATCGCTGATACAGTGGCAGTCTATGTGGATGGGATATATGATAATTTATTTCATTATAGAGGCTTGTCCTTAATTATGGTATCGGTTTTGTTCTCGATCCAGATTTACTGCGATTTTTCTGGGTATTCGAATATTGCGGCAGGAACCGCCCGATTGTTTGGATTTCATGTAATGGATAACTTTAAAAACCCGTATTTTGCCGGTTCGATTAAGAGTTTCTGGCAAAAGTGGCATATTTCGCTTTCGACATGGTTCCGTGACTACATCTATATTCCGCTGGGAGGCAACCGCTCGGCAAAAGCTCGCAGCTATTTCAACCTTTTTACGACATTCCTAATTAGCGGAGCATGGCACGGGGCAGGATGGACATATCTGGCATGGGGCGGTTTACATGGCACGGCGCAGATTGTGGAAGATTCTTTTTGCAAACGTAAAACAAACAACCTATTGGTTCGCGTGATATCGACCGTCGGCGTTTTCTGCTTCTGTACGGCGGCATGGGTGTTCTTCCGGGCGGCTTCGATCAATGATGCTATCTATGTATTCCGCCAAGCTTTTGCAGGGATTACGGTGCCTCCGCGGTGGATTCAAACGGGTGTTTCTGACCTGATTTCATTAACTGACAGTTTACCATTTTTTGTTATGTTGGCTTTGCTGTTCTTATTTGCTTTATTAGAAATAATTGACTATCGTCGGAATCTCATCGTATGGATCAGCAACAAAGCTCCTATATGGCGCTGGGCAGCCTATGTGATTTTTGTATTGGTCATTATTTTATTTTCGCAGAAAGGAGAAGCTGCTGATTTCATTTATTTTCAGTATTAAACTAATGAAAAAATTTCTTCTAAAATTATTTGTTTTAACCTTGATTTCGCTTCTGTCATTATATTACATAAATGAGCTATATGTCCGAATCCCTAATCCGGCCAAAATAACCGAAACGGATAAATTTCAATCCGTTCCTGACAGCATCATGATTTCTAATATCGGTTCGAGTCACGGCTATCATAGTTTTATCTATGAGGAAAATCCCCAGTGCTTTAATTTTGCGCTTATATCTCAGTCTTTTGCATATGATTACCGGATCCTGCTGCAGTATCAAGACAATCTGGCTGAAGATGGTATCATGTTTATTCCGATTTCTTATTTCTCGCTTTTCGGGCCGCCAGAAACGGAGCAGGGCGTCTTTCACTCAAAAAATAAACAATACTATCGTTTTTTGCGTCCGGAATTCATCATGGAGTTTGATTACAGAGTATACATAATGGAAAAAGTATTCCCAGTGCTGGTTGCTTATGATGATTTCATTCGTGTGTTTCTGGGATATGTTCCAAAGACAGTGTCGCCGCATGCAGAAACACCGGATGAATCATTTTTCCTGAGCCATGCAAAAGAGCGTCACCAGGCCCATATACTGAGTAATAAACATGACGGGGGCTGGATCATGAATAACAGCGAATTGGAAGCCGTATATGATATTATTGAGTTATGCAAAAGCAAGAATATTACGCCGATCTTAATCACGGTTCCGTTTACGCAGGCTTACACCAATGAAATAGCAATCAATTCGCCTGATTTTTTGCCTGAATTCGATAATATCATAAAAGAAATATCGGAGCAGAGTGGAGCGGAATACTATGATTACTCACACGATCAGCGGTTTAGCAATGATTATGGCTTGTTTTTTGATTCGGACCATATGAATGAAACTGGCGGCTTACAGTTTACAGAAATTGTTGTGACGGAAATTGTTGAGAGAAGTACAAAACCATAAGAAACAGAAAGCTGACATATCATGGTCTTTTCAACGCTTGTATGTTGTCAAATAGCAGGATTATCACAGTTTTGAGCAGTTCAGGCAGATAATTTGGTACATTTCAGAACGCTTATTAATCAGTATTTTTGATATTTAATATTCATTCATATGCTGATCTTTTTTAGGTGGTAAAAAACTACGAAAAAACAATAAATATATTTATAATTATTATTGGATTAACAATTTAAATTGCTTGTTGTAAATTATTGTTTTGTGTGATACAATCTTAATGTTTGGCGGAAATATCTAAAAAACGTATTAAATAGCTGTAATACCTATAGAATAAAAATTATAAACAGTTATCATTATAAGTGCAATAAATGCCCGCCAAAACCATTGCATAACAATAACTACGAAGCTTGTTAATTATGGAATAACATAAAGAATTAGGCGGAAAGAAATATGAGTACATTAGTATCTGTAATTGTTCCAACGTATAATAGAGCAGATCTGTTGGAGAATGCGGTTCGGTCAATAAAAGAACAGACCTATAAGCAAATAGAGATCATTGTCATTGATGACTGTAGCAGCGATAATACGATGGAAGTCATGAAGAAATTGGCGAAGGAAAACAGCAATATCAAATATATCCGAAACCGTTCAAACAAAGGTGCAGCTTATTCGCGAAATCGTGGTATCCTCAGAAGCAAAGGGGGATTTGTTGCTTTTTTGGATTCGGATGATCAATGGCAGAAACAGCATGTCGAAAAAAGTATTGAAGTACTTGAAAAGGAAAATGCTTATGTATGCAGTTCGTTTTGGTATGAAAAGGATTCGGAAGGGAGGATAACAGAATATTATCCCACACACCGGCTTGAAGAAGCAATCAGGGAGCTTTCGCCGGATATAAGAAACGGCCATTATGTATTTTCAAACGAATTTTTTCAACATACAATAAAGACCGGATTCTATTGCTATGGCATGAGTACCCTTATTGTTGACTCGCGCGTATTTGCAGAAGTCGGTTATTTTGACCCAGGGCTAAAAACCAGTGAGGATATGGATTTCTGTTCAAGACTGTTTGCGAAATACGGTTTGTGCCTGATCGATGGTTTTTATTCCACGTATTGCTCAGGTGATGATAATCTTTATAATTTTATTAACCGCCGCAATCTTAAACCCGACGACATACTTAAAAGCAAGGATATGATTGAAAAATTGGCATACTGCAATTACTACAAATGTAAGATGCTGATAAAAAGAAGAGAGGCGATAAAGAATAGTAAGTTTATAGAGGACAAAGAGTATTATTTAAGATTAAACGATGAACAGATTGCTCGGAAGTTCTTTGCAATAGCTTATATCTATCAGAAGGAAAATAAACTCAAGTCATTATATTATGCATGGAGGGCATGGTTCCTTGTTAAATGTAACGATCATATGCAATTGATAAAATCAATTTTGTGCTTTAGAAAATACAGTGTGGAGTGGGTAGATTTCTATTAACCAGTCAAAAATACAAAAGGAAAGGAAAGCAAATGTTTAAAATTTTTATTGCCTGTCCAATATCAAAATATCTTACTTTTGATGGAATGGATCCAAACTACGAAGTGTTTATTCGTAATATCTATGAAACTTGTCAATATTATTCAAGCAATGTATTTCTGGCACTGTATCGTGAGAAGTACGGCAAAGCTCGCATGGAAGATGATGTATGTACCCCGTTGGACTTTGAAGAAATGCGGGACTCGGATATTGTTATTGCGTTTCCGGAAAATTCTATGGGGGTTGCTGTTGAATTGGGCTGGGCCAGTACTATGAAGAAAAAAATTCTTTTGTTTTTAAATGATAATGACAGCTCTTCCCCCCTGATCAGAGCGCTTTATACCATAACGGATGCCGAGGTCATCATTCTGAATTCAAAGTATGATTACAATCAAAAACAGAATATTGTCGTTGATAAGATCAAAGCCTACATAGAACAGAACGTTGTTGCTGCAAGCTGAACAGTCGAAAGATTTTCAATTATTAATAGAAAGGCAAGTATGATGAACTTTTGTTTTCATCATGTATGGTGCAGTAAATGATTCGCAAGATCTTGTTAAGGAATACATCATGCGACATTATCAGGGAAAAGAATATCCAGTATGTTTTTATCAAGGTAAACAAAAGATGCAACGCACGTTGTGAATTCTGCAGTAGCTGGCGTGAAAAAGAAGACAAAATAGCTGTAGATTTGAAGAACTTGATAGATCAGTTGGTAGATATCAATCCTTGTGAGGTGAATTTGTCAGGCGGAGAAGTTTTTATTGCAAAATATTTCTGGAAGCTTCTAGAATATGCTGGCGGCAGATTAAACTGGTCGATAACGACTAATGGTAGCAGTATGATTCCCCCAACCATTGACAGCTTGGTGGCTAACAATGTTAAACGGCTTTTTATTTCTGTCGACAGCTATATCTATGAACAGAACAATAAAAGCCGCGGTATCAGTAACGTCTTAGAGCGGATATGTGAAGGGATTGCATATATCAGAGAAAAAAACTATTCTGTGACGATAATCATAAATCACGTTGTCACAAATCTTAATTATTCGCAGATATATGACTTTCTATGCTTTTTCAAGAGTATGAGTATTGATGCGGTTAATTTGCTGCCAATAAAAGATGCTCCGGATTTGTTTCTGGACAGTGAACAGATCCGGGCATTCTATGGAAAAATTGAGAAATGTATTTATGATGGATTCATAACCGGCGATTTCTTTGTAAACAGGTATTATAAGATATTTGGAGTCTCGCAGGAGGATTATTATTGTGCTGAGGTCGGCAACTATATGTATGAGAAAAAAAACCAGTGTTTATTGCCATACAATACAATTTTTATCGACCTGGAAACCGGTAATATATATCCGTGTGACACTACCATATGGCGAGAGAATAATCAGCAGTATGTTATGGGAAATATGAATCAAACTTCTATTAGTGATGTTTGGGAAGGTAATGTGTTTGAATGTTTCCGGAAATCAATGTATCCCGAAATGATGAATAATTGTTATAAGTATTGCGATCCCAATAACGCTTTTTTCGAGGAATATTATGAATAAAGAAAGGTATAATAAAAAGACAATTGTAGTTCAAGCGGAAAATTTCGGTTTCGGACCAGCATCTATTGCTGTCTCTGTGCTCAAAAAGCTAAAGCGTAAAGGGTTAAAGGGATATGAAGTCGTTTTTATGGGTAACGGTGTCGCCCTTGAGCTTGCCAAGTTATCAAATGATGTTGATAGGTATGTAAATATCGACACTATTAATATTGAAGAAATGAAGCAGAAAAAATACCTGCTGGGTGATGTACAACTATTTATAAGTGTTGTATCTCCAACAGGCGCGATATTTGCCAAACAAGAGGGCTTCAAGGTCTGCTACATAGAAGTCTTATTCTGGTATTTTGACAATATTGATAAGCGTTTATTGGATGTTGATTATTTCTTTGTACAAAAATTTACCGATACCGAGAAAGAGATCAAGCGACTGGACTTTCATCATGAAAAACTGATTGAGGTTGGTTGGATTGTTCCAGAAGAAACGACAAAGAATCAACTCCGATTTTTGACCCAAAAGTTCTGCAATTCTGAGGAACAGAAGATTTTCAGAGCTGTTTTAGACAAAAAAATTGATAGATATGTCCTTATAAATTTTGGCGGCGTTGACAACTGTATCAGTGAACCCTCGCTATATCCGGAAGTGATATTAAAAAATCTTATTCCGGCAATAAGAGAAAAATATGCTGATGATCAGATTTTTGTGATCGGAGGCGGACAGATACTAAAAGAGCTCAGAAATAACGCCGATTATTGCCGAGACAAACACATGTGGATGGGTTCTGTTCCAAATGAATGGGCACTCTATCTAGTTGCTCATGCGGTGGATTATTTCCTTTCATGTGGCTTGTCAAGTCTTATTGAGATGGGGCTCAGCCGCAAAAACGGGTTTGGGCTTCCGTCACAGAATAGCAGTCAGCATATGCAGATCAAGAAATTCAGGCAGTTGTATGATGGCTGGAGCGGGTTTGAATATAAGGATTATGATTCCAAGTATGATCTGCCTGATTATGTTCCAGAAAAGACAGGAGTCCGGATCATCCACGAGGCATTCCATGCGTTCTGCTCATACAATGACTTCCAGAAATTATTTGTTCAAAAGGTGTCAAGATATCTTAATAGTGAAAACAAAGATTTTTCTGTCGATAGAAAACTTAATATGACCGATATTAGCGGTGCGGATGAGATAGCGGATCTTCTTTTTAGCGATCTCCATCGTAACGATTACGAGAACTATGCCTTTGCATTTAAGGCGGATGAGGATGCCGGTTTGTTCCGTGCGGAGTACAAATGCTCGGTTGAAGAATTCGTGGATACGATCAAGGAATCGAGTGTTGTATATCCTTCTCGGATTATAGATATGCCGCTTTCTAATGGATATAATAATGTCTGGATCGTTAACAGGGCAGTAGCGCTTATACCCCCCCAAATAGATATTATTACCGGCGGACCATGTATATGTTATTGTGAGGCTGACGAGGGCAGACTGAGTCTTCAGGATATTATGGATACAACCATGACAGTTTTGGCGGCAAAAGCTTGGTCCACCGATCTTTATTTAGTGTATACTTCTCATGAAGCAAGTAATCAGGCAGTGGAAAATAAGAAATTGTTTTGCTTCGAGAGTTACGACAAACTGGCAGTAAGAATCAAGGAATATATATTCAAGATCACAGAACTGATTGGATATTATGCTGATCGGATTCATTTTGTAAATACGAGTGAAGAAAGAGCCAGAACAATTCTGGATAAGCTGTTCAAAGACTATATTCAAAAGTATGATAAATGCAAACTGAATGATCTTTATTATTTTAAGAGCAAGGAATTAGGCGAACCGCCTGTAAAGGAGGATTTTTTCCTTGATATCTATGTAAGAAATATCATGATGTATACCCCGGAATTCTTTGCGGAATATATTGGCAGGAATATAGAATCGCTTGCAGTTATTGAAAACCAAACGCAGAGCAAGGCAATCATCGAAGGATTCAGGTATTCAAGGAACAATGGATACGATAAATTTCTGGGGCACTTTTCCTTCTTGCCTTTCCCTGGTATTACCGGAATGGAAATGGCACACTCAGAAGAAGATAAAGGTATTTATCTTACAGATTCTTTAGAAGAAATAAGGAAGAAAGTCAGTTCCCGAATGCATAGCTTTACAAAACAGTATTATCTGAATTATTTGCCGAATGAGATCAAAGCCAAGTTTCATAACGATGATATCAGCCTCTCGATCTATGAGTTTCTGAATCTTTGTAAAGAATATATGGATTTATAAGAAAGGAATAACCATGAAACATTCATATTGGATCCCTACGAACAGGGATGTTGCCAGAAGTCTTGGTTCATATATTAAGGAAGTAGATCATTGTCAGAGAAAATTCAATAAAGCTATTCCGATATTTGTTCTTGATTCGGGCGACGAAAGATGTGAATTATGGAACAAAGAAGCAGTGGAAAGGATAAATAAAAACTATCCTGATGTCCTGGTCTATCATATTCCGTTTGCAAAACAGATATTTGTAGTCAGTAAGATAATCGAAAAAACAGGATTTGCTTCGGACAATTTGGCGGACTGTTTTGTACCCAGAACAGTAAACTATGGTGCAGCTATGAATAAAATATTCTTATTTGCTGCTGCACTCGGATTTGATGTGATTCATCGGAGGGATTCCGATACGGTTCTTCAAGATGAGTGTCCCTATCCTCTTGAACTGGAGATTAATAATATTGGCAAGACCGTTTCAGATTCTGGCAACGATAAACCGATAAGTATTGTCGGAAGTGGATATGTAGGTGAATGGAATCTTGACATAAAAGATTTTGTGAAAGACAATGATGAACTGTTCCGTATATTTCTTGACAAGCTTTGTATTCAACCAGAACTTCATAAAGTGTTCATGGATGAAATGAGTGAGGACTGCAAAAGATATTATGCGAAAGATGATCTGAGACTAGATACTAAGCTGCCGGAGGCGGGGAATTTTTGTGCATATAAGATATTTGAATATTTTCCCTGCTTGCCTGCCGACTTTACATTAGGTTCGGATTATTTCCTTTTTAAAATGGCGATATCTTTCAAATTTCCCATATTATTTCATGAAAGAAGGGTGTTTCATATTTACCATGAGGAAAGAAGAAGTCCGGAGAATATGCTGAGATATGCCAAGTCTTTGATGAAATTTTGTGATCACTCGCCTATGTATTGGTTTTTTGTAAACTACGTAACAGACCGGCTGATGCTTGAGATGGAGTTGGACGGTATCAGTGCGGATGACTTACATAGTAAATGGATGCTTGATCATATGAGTGATGGACTGATATCTTTGAATGACATCATTCTTGTCAAAAGACGAAAAAATATGAATGAAATGGCCGCTGATTTTATTTCAACACAGTATCCTAATGAAGCTCAGGGTGTGTTGACAGAAATTGATGACATTTTTGAGGAATGTAAGGAAGACTATCTTCGTCATGCCATACTGATGAAAGCATGGCGGAAGATTATTACTGTTGCCAAAAATGATAAAATAACAGAGGAGATGTTTTATGAAAGGTGATATTGAAATTCTGAAAAATGCGTTCTATGGAAGATATGGTGCAACACAAATTGATGAGGAGGAGATCAGAAGCGTAACTGAAGTTTTAGAGAAAAAAGAATTATTCAGATATGATATTGATAATTCCAAGACAGATCAGCTTGAAAAAGGATTGCGTGAAGCATGCGGGGCAGCATACGCATTAGCAGTGTGCAATGGTTCGGCCGCAATTAAAGCTGCATTGGTCGCATTACAGATTACATCTGGTGACGAGATACTGGTTACACCTTATACCTTCATCGCGACCGTTAACTCGATTATTTCAATAGGTGCCGTCCCGACTTTTGTTGATATTGATGAAACCCTTAGCTTTGATTTTGAGGATGCTCAGCGGAAAATAACAGACAGAACGAAAGCAATCCTTGTGGTTCATATTCAGGGTGACGGTGTAGAGATAAGAAGAACAAGAGAATTTGCAGATAAGAATAATCTTATGATGATTGAAGACTGTGCCCAGGCTTTCGGTAGCTTAGTTAACGGCGACAGGGTAGGAGTATTGGCTGATATCGGATGCTTCAGCCTGCAAGCCAATAAACTCATCACTTGTGGTGAGGGAGGCTTTTTGATTTGCAATAATAAAGAATATTATGTAAGGGCACGTAATTTCCATGATCAAGGTGGAAACAGAGAAGAAAATTCATTCGCGAATTGGGATAATCCTTTGGCATTATTTGGCGAGAATCTTAAGATTACGGAGATTCAGAGCGCCTTAGGTATTGTACAGCTGCGTAAGTCCGGTGATTTTATTCGCAAGCTGCGAAAAAACAGAGCATTCATTGTCAATCATGTTGATTATGACAGCAAGCCCTTCCGCGCAAAAAAGTGCTCCGACAGTGCCAACTCAAATGGTGTATCCATTCCGTTCATTGCCGTAAGCAAGACAGAACGTGACCGTATCGTAAAACATCTAAAAGAAAATAATATACCGGCTATTACACTTTATGACAAGCTTATTTATGAATTTGAATTATATAAAAATGGAACTGGTTTTTGGAAGTCTGCAAGTGCGGATTGTAAAAGCGCTGAAAACTTAAAAGGAAAGATGTTTTGGATTCTGAACAGCATTGATTACGGTAAAGATGAGCTGGAGCACATAATTGACGTAACCAACCAATTATAATAGAAGATTTAGATAAGAAAGAGGGTTAAATGCAGACAAAAAATTATAAAGAATATAATGCCTGGTTCTTTAAAAATATAACAGGATATTCGGAGGCAGTATTCACCAATGGCGGTTCATCAGCATTCCATGCTTTTTTGCTTACGCAGATGGTAGATCAGGATGATGAGATTATTTTTCCGGTGGAATGTTATCCTACTTTACCTATGGCGGCTATCCAATGTGGCCTGCGGCCAGTATTTGCAGATGTGGACAAACAGTACAACTTATCTCCTGATGATTTGAAAAACAAGATATCACCTAAAACGAAATTCGTTTTTGTGATTCATATGGCAGGGATTCCCGCCCAGATGGAAAAAATAAACGAGATATTGAAAGACAGGCAAGATATTATTCTTGTTGAAGACTGGTGTCAGGCCTTGGGAACTGTTATGAAAGGCGGATTAAAAAAAACAGCGAGAACGTCAGCTGTCATCTTGTCGTTTTCCTCAAGCAAACTCTTAAGTATTGATGGTGGCGGTCTATGCCTTGTTGATAGTGCCGAGTGTGCGGAAAAAATGAGGATCATCGTCAACAATGGATACTATAAGCCTGAACGTTTTGTAATGTTGGGATATTCGTATTATATGCATCCTCTTCAAGATAAGCTCCTGTTCGAGGGCATACATGGGATTGATAAAATAATTGCCAATCACGAAGGCATCTTTGCCACAATGTATGACAGTCTTCATTCGGAATTCAAGCCTATATGCGAATTCAATAACAAGATACTTCAGCATAAGCTGGTGGTTCAGCTTGATATTCCCGGCTTTGATTTTTTACAGTATGACAGTGAACCGATGTACAAGGAATATTTTCATGTCGGGGAATTTCATTACCCGGTGGATATTTATCAGGAAAAGTTCATAACTGATTTTTACGGAGACGGAATTTCTGGCGCGAAGGATTTTCCGGTATTCAACCAAATACGAAAGAGTTATTTCGCTTTCAGAATTCAGAGGAATATTCAGGATTATCATAAATTTATGGAAATGATCTTGAATAGTAGCATGGGTGATAAAAATGAGCCTTATTACGTTAGAGAATGTGTCTAAGGATTTTGTCGTTCTAAATCGCCGGGAAGGTCTTATGGGATCCTTAAAGGATCTTTTTTCCGGAGACTACAGAACCATCAGAGCCATAGATGATATTTCACTTACTATAAATCAGGGTGAGGTCATAGGTTTACTAGGACCAAACGGCGCGGGAAAGTCGACTGCAATCAAAATTATGACAGGCGTTATGCAGCTTACATCAGGCAATGTTGTGATTGATGGAATGGATCCGTTTAGACAAAGAAAGGTTTATTCCAAGAATATTGGTGTTGTCTTCGGGCAACGCTCTCAGCTATGGTGGGAATTGCCTGTTGTCGAATCATTTAAGCTCTTTAAGGAAGTGTACCAAGTCACCGATCAGGAGTATCAGGAAAATATGAAAATGTTTTCTCGTATCACTGATATTGATAACTTATTATTCCGACAGGTCAAAACACTTTCTCTAGGTCAAAGAATGCTGTGCGAGATCATAGCATCCATGATTCATAGCCCGAAAATCCTATTTCTTGATGAACCTACAATCGGCATTGACGTTATGATTAAATCGAAAATCCGTTCACTTATTAAAGAATTGAATATCCAGAAGAAGATAACAGTTATCTTGACTACACATGATATGAGTGATATTGACGCATTATGTAAAAGGATTGTGATTATCGACCATGGCGTGCTAGTGTACGACGGGGACATTGATAAAGTCAAGGAGAGCTACAGTGGCTTCCGAACAATAAAGGTGGAATTAAAGCAGGAAACAGAACCCAATATGTTCTGTGACGAAATGATAAAGGAATATGGCAACCGTGTAGAAGTTTCGGAATGTGATGACGGCTGGATAGAGGTTGAGGTTATCACGGAAAATGTGTTTTTAAAGGTGTTCAATACCATTTTGAAGTCGCAATTTATAAAAGATGTAAAATCAGAGGACTTGAGCACGGAATCCGTCGTAAAGAAGATCTATGAAAATCCTGACTTATATTCGATAAAGAGTAAACTCTTTTAGAACGAAAAGCTTACTCTTTTAGAAGAAGGGAGCACTGACATGAAAGGCTACTTGTCTTATATCAAGAACGGATTTATGGATAATACCGTTCACAAGATGCATGTGTTTGTCGCGATTGTTACAAATATATTATATATGATAATTGTTTATTTCTTATGGAAAGCCATTTATAATGGCAGAGATTATGTTAGTTCTATGTCATTTAATCAGATCATGATATATATGTCGGCATCAACAGCGCTTGTGGGCTTATTTCAGACATATACGGAAAACTTTATATCGTGCCGACTGATATATGGGTCAATTATTATGGATATGATAAAGCCGATAGATTTTCAGATGCATGTATTCTGCCGCGGTATCGGAACGATGATATTTAATTTCTTTTGTGTTACGTTGCCGGTTTTATTATTTTCGGCCTTTGTTCTTGATGTGAAATTTATTGTCGGTTTCAATATTTTTTATTTTATCGTAAGTCTTATAAATGCTGTGATCCTTTGTAGCATACTTGATTTTATAGTTGGTCTTACTTCTTTTTATACAGAGTCCATATGGGGTATCACAGTTATCAAGGATGTGCTGATTTCGGTGTTGGCAAGTATTTATGTGCCTCTTGAATTTTATCCTCAGAATATCAAAATGGTAATCGACATACTTCCGTTCAAAGCTATTTATTATACCCCCCTTAAATTCCTGACTGATAATGAAGTAGGATTCAGATATGAACTCATCCAGATTGCTGTTCAGCTGTTCTGGATAGGAGGTTTAACGGTTCTTAGCAGGATTGCATTTAAGCATGCGTTCAGAAATATTGTGTATAATGGAGGGTAAGACAGTTCTGTGAAATACATGGGACTGGTTTGAAAAAGTAATATACTGCTTTCAGAGGAGCATTATGAGAAAAATCGACTATTATATTAGAATTTATAAGCTGCTAAGCGGTCAATATTTGAAGATCAAGATGCAGTACAAAGCCGATACATTTATAAGTACTTTTGCAATGGCTTTGGTTGGTATTTCAGGAATATTCATTTACTACATCATATTCAATTCCATCAATGATCTTGCGAATTTAAGTTATTATGAAGTGATGTTAATGTATTCGCTATACCTTATCATTACATCTCCGGCCAATATTCTTTTAAGTAATATGTGGAATCTGAAAAACCACCTTCTGGAAGGTACTTTTGTTAAGTATCTTTTACGTCCGGTTAATACATTATTTTATTTTGTATTTGAAACCTTTGACATACGCGGAATAGTGAATATGATAATTGGCATAATCTGCTTTGTTTATTCTGCATTACAGCTGCAGCTGACGCTTAACGCTGCATCGGTCATATTCCTTTTGATTATGATTATCAGCGGGAGCGTGATAACAGGAAATTTGACGATTCTGGGAGCGACAACAGGTTTCTGGATCATGAATTCTCATTTTGTTAATATGTTTGTTTCAAAACTGCTTGATTTCACAAAATATCCTTTGTCTATTTATACTATTGCCCTGAGAATATTTTTTACTTTCATTCTTCCGATCGGCTATGTTGCCTTTTATCCGGCCGACTTTATCTTTAATGGCGGTGAGTTTAATATTGTTTATGTTATTTCTCCTGCGCTGGCAGTACTGTTCACTGTTATTATGCTCAAGCTGTGGAATTTTGGTATAAAAAGGTATTCAGGGACTGGATCATAACAGGTTATGATTTTAATTTATTTAAGTCCGTTAAACGGACACGGGGAAAATGATGAAAATACTTGTTTTAGGAGGAACCAGATTTTACGGGATTACGCTCTTAAAGAAATTATTATCTGCCGGATATGAAATAACAGCTGTTTCTTCACGAAAACCGGCAGAACAAATACTTGGCGTGGAATATAAACGGTGTCGGCTAAGTGAGATCGCCACTGAGCTGGCTACAAAAAGATTTGATTTTTGCGTAAATAATATTTGTATGAATCGGCATGACAGTATCGAATATATCGATAATGCAGCAAGGCTTTCCGATAAACATATTATGATATCCTCGATAGGAGTTTATCAACAGGAGAACTCCTCTGTAATCCCGGCGGAGGATAGTTTTGATCCCTGTCACGAATGTACCGCTGATAATGAGCCATATCATGATAAACGTGAGGCAGAAAGGATGCTGTACAGAACGCTGCCTAAGAGCTCGCTGTATATTCTGCGGCCTTCTATCTTGGTCGGACAAAATGACTGGACTGACAGACTCGGTATGTATATTGAGAGACTGCTGGATGGAAAGGGAATCATTACTGTACAGGATGGGTTAAATAAACTGAATCTGACATACGATTTTCAGCTTGCTGATGTCGTTGAAGCCCTTATTTCAAGGAATCGTTTATTTTCCTACCCAATATATAATGTTGCCGGGGAGAGGTGTTTTTCGTTCAGAGAATTCATAAAGTACCTTGCAGTATTACTGAATATACAGGCAGTGCCTTTGCTGCCAATAAAAAAATTAGGAATAAATGAGCTTCCGTTTCTGGGATTTCGTGACCCTTATGGAAAGGAAGACTGTGTTTGTGACGTTTCCAGGCTTTCTGCAGTATCGGAAGCATTTACTGATTTTAGCGAAGATATATTCAAGAAAATAGTTTTCGAAAGAGCAAAAAACAGCAGGATGAGAAGCCCGAATTATGACAAAAGGAGTTTGGAGGCAAGGTATATAGAGAAATATAATCAGTATACTGAATACCTTTAGGTTGTTTTCGGAAAAGATGAATGAAAGGATAGGTATGAAAAAAATCATCTTTGTTTTAGTTGACGGGATGTCGTTTGAGATTATGCAGTATCCGGAAATGATTGACCTGTCATTTCTTAAGGAAACACAGATCAGGCATTTTTACCCAGAATGTCTTTTATATTATGATGAGTGGAAAAGGTTTAAATGTCTGGGGATGCTTTCGCCTAGTGTAAGCCGTGGGCGGATCGTTTCATCAGCAGGGATTTCGGCTATGCTCAGTACAGGGATGACAGAAAACTTAATTGATTTTCAGAAGGCTGACAGTCTCAATAGCATATCTGTCTTCAGTAAGCTAAAGAAAAAAGGTATTCTGACAGCCGCACTGACTAATATGCCGCTCACGGATAGTACTGTCGGAATGCTTCTGTCACCAGATAAACTCAATAAATATAAAGAGAAAACGGGAGATGTCGGGTTGGCATATAACAATATCGCAATGCAGAATAATGTTGCGGAAAACATCGACCAATATGCATGGGATCTTTTATGTGGCGGCGGCAGAATGTGTTTTTATCCGGAAGATACGGAGGATATCGTTACTGCTGGTGAATTTGGCAAGCGGACTGATCGGGAAAATGTGCTTGAACGCCTTAAAAATGTAGCGGGGTTAAACCTGATGTATGAAAATGATTTTATAGATGCAGATATTGATCTTAGCCATGATAACAGATACTTGATTCTGTTGCATCATAACGATTTTATGCATGAAAACGAAAGAATTGCCACCAGAACTCCGGAACCACGGTTAAGCGAGGCTGCTGAGAAAATAATTGATGCACTGGATAGCAGTCAGAAAGATTGGTTTTTTTTCATAGAATCCGGAAAGGTCGATTCCGCCGCACATAATAATAACGGCTATTTTGTTATCGGCGAGATTCTGGAGATCTATCGTTTCCTGTACAGATTAAGGACAAAAGAAAATCATGATGACTATACAGTCATATTTACAAGTGATCATGGAACAGGCGGTTTGTCATTTGCGGATAATTACGACCTTCCGTACGATGCTATGAAAAAGGGAGCGTATTGGTCAGACGGGCCGGGAATTTATCGTCACGACACTACTATTTTTATGCAGGATGGAAAACTGAGACAGATAAATGATTTCACGCCCTCCTTTACAGAAAAGGAAAATCTGGCAAGGCAGCAGTCAGTCGTTTATAATAAAATAGCGATGCACAGCCGTGCTCCGGTTCCCCTTTTAGGAAATGGCTTCCATATCAGCCGATTCAACTATTGTCAATATCATTATGACCTGTATCATCGTATCATGGATTTCTATGAAATAAGCAAAAAGAAAGGCGTAGGTGACCTGGTTATTGTTAGCGGGCCTCCGGCGTCAGGAAAAAGCACGATCAGCAGAGAAATCACCAAGAGAACAGGAATGGTTTATCTTTGTGGAGATTATTATTTGAACTGTGTTCAGCCTAACGAAAACTGCTGTGATGACTGGGTTCTTAATATTGCTGTTTCTGACATGTTACATGACGCATACTGTTTAAGTAAGCACGGTAACAATGTCATTCTGGATTTTGTTTTTATCAGAGAGGAAGATTTTATGTTCCTGCTTAAATTTGCACAGGAGATAAAGATCAGGATGGTTCTTCTTCAGCCTCCTCTTCAAGTCATTATGGAAAGAGATGGAAAGCGGAGTGAGGAAGAAAGGATGGGAGAAAGATGTAAGATCCTTGCTGAGGAGTTTGTTGATGCAGCAGATAAATTCTCCCGGTTTGATCTTATCATACCTGATGCGCTGGAAAGTATTGATCATATTACAGAATATATCATGTCAAAATTATAACGAGGTGAGCGAATGATGAAACTACAAAGTGATGGCAAATTTAACTGTAGTTATATTGTCGAGAAGTATGACCCCGCGATTGTTTTAATTATGGCGGAGAGGAATAAGAGTTTTTTTGTAACGGATTATTTTATGAAAGAGGATACTGCCGTTTATTCTCAAATAATTAAAGAATTGGATGATCTGACAGTAGCAGAAATATTTGATTCTGATACGATAAAAATGAAACAATGTCTTGCAGTAACCGGATTGGGACAATTCGATTATTTTGACGCTTCCGTAAAAGATCTCTCGCAAACCGAGAAAATCAGACTTTTTATTTCTTATTGCATTCATACCGGCTCCAAATTGGTATTGTTGGAAGAGATTAGTTTTGCCGATCCTGTCAGTGATGATAATAGCACCGGTTATTTCCTGAATATTTATAAATCAGCGCAGAAACACGGTTTACATATATTTATGGTCACATATGAAAAACAGTATCTTGATCATATTTTTGCAGATGTTATTTTTTATGATAACGGAGGAAACGACTGGCATCTGGAAGAACCCGATGTCTCTTTATTAATTAAAGAGCGAATACTTGATAAACTGGTTTATAGGGAAGGAACGCTTGAGGACTATCAGGAGCTTGCTCGGTATCATTATATTCCGGTTCCCGACAGTGAGATCAATTATATCTACTGTGTGGTACTTAATGATAACGTTGTCGCTGCTACTTTGCTGGCATCGCCGATCAATGAAGTGGGACAGAATAATATTGATAGGAATATCATATTTGAATTTATCAAAACAAATATTATAACAGCAAAGAGAATAGTAATAAGTCCTTATTTCAGAGGGATTGGTCTGGGCAAGAATCTGAACAGATACAGCGTCGAAAAAACTGACGCTACTCTGATTGAAGCTCGGTCAAGTATTATGAAAAGCACGAATGCTTTTGACAAATGGGGCGGTCGTGAAGTGAGTCGGAATTATCGGAATCATACCCCCTGCTATGATTCTTTGGCTGATTTTCTTAAGGTCAATGATCTGGATATCAATGATGCATCAATGACCGGCAGTATCAAAAGACTGGATAATGAAAAAAGAGAGCAGCTAAAAAAACTGGTACTTGAGAGATTGTGTGAAATTGATACCCATCAATGGATGTATTATGAACAGCTTGTAAGAATGTGCGGCTGTTTTTCGGAAGAGCAGTATCGGAATGCTCAAAAAGATTATATAGATGTCTTCCAGCAGCAGTATTGTGATATAGAATTAGAAAGATTATTGCCATTATCTAAAAAATGGGATTCTGTAGCGTATGTCTTTAAAGGGTTATAAAAATTCTGATAAAGAACCATCTGAATGAAATAGTTACGTATCAAGGGAATCAGCATCTGACCCATGCAAAACCATCCAGTCATCCGCCCCTAGCAAAACCATCCGGCCATCCCCCAATCACCCAGCCGTACCCATCCAAATATATCCGTCCGGCGATTATCGAACTAAAAAATAGCCGTTATTCACGCCAATGAACAGGACGGCTATTTTTTATGTATTTTGATGGTTAATGAAACGATTGCAACTAACAAAGTAATAAAAGCTATCAGATCACTCCGTGTCACATACATAAGCACCACCCCTTTCCGCAAGACTACAATATATCATGGGTCATTCAGATATCGGGGTCACTTTAAACACCTATACACACGTAGGATTTGAGGATGCACAGAAGGAATTAAGTAAGGTATGCAGTAAGATGGCATGAATTTAATGCTAGTCTGCCATTTGTCATACGGTGTGTCATACGGATTTCAAATTTATGACAAAATTTATGACACTTGAAGGCAAAGATATGCTACTTTATACCGACTTACGACCACAAAATCCGTTCCCCCCTCTGCCGCCACAATGCCGCAGAACCGCATAATACAGTAAAATCAAGGAGAAACCCAACATGATTAACATCCTGTTCGTCTGCCACGGCAACAGCTTAAGAATATCCTAAGAAAGCCCGTAGAATCAACGAATTTTCGTGTATTGAAAACCGGTAATACACCACGAATACACCATTTTTTAGAGCCTGGATGTGATTAGGAAAAGATTGCTGAAATTAGGGTAGAGGGGTGCTGATTTTTATGTATATAATAAGAATAAGAGAAATGAGCTGATGTAGCAGTAATACTTTGGTTCATAGAAAAATTAACGATAAGATAAAGGTGTAGATATGCGTGAAAATAAATGGCTTTCAATAATTACTTTTTGTACTAGCTTATTAGCACTAATGGGAGTATTCATATTTTACAATAAAGTAAATTTAGTGTATGATATTTCGCTTGCTGTTTTAGGTAGTGCTTTGTTAGGTTTTATCATGTCGTTAATTCAATATTTTGCCATAAAACGCATATCAATGGAAACTTTCTATCAAGAAGCGATAAAAGCTGTTTCTGTATTGTATAAGGCGAAATATTTTTCGCTAGATGAGCCTCTTAAATTAATAGAGGACTGCATTGCTGAGAGTGTTTCAAATGAGCATTGTATATTATCAAGAGAATTTCCAAAACAGGAAAGCAAGAAAAAGTTGTTAGAATTTTACGAGCCAGATTCCATATTAAAAGATAGTCCTGATGCTGCTGAAAAAATTGAGATTTGGTATACAGATAGAATTAAATCATATCATGAGGAATTAGACCAATGCTTTGACAGTTATACTAATATTGCTAATATGTCACTTATAGATTTGGGTAATGCATATGGAAATTTGGATTTTATTTTTATCAATAAATAGGAAAACGGTAGATGAACAAATCTATAATCCAATTAATGAACTAAAAGAATTTGCAGCTAATTGCTCAAAGCATTTTGAATTATATAAAAAAGGGAAGGGGAATATATCTGTCTGTATCAAATTTTTATTAAAGATAAATGAAGAATGGTTTTCAACAACGGAAAACAAGGAAGAAAATAACTGTTCTATTAATGTATATGCAAAATGTTTTGATGAAATCTATTCAGAGATAGAGAAATTTCGATGTAAGATATATAAACAAAAATATGTGCAGATAAAGCCAAGTTGCATAATTTCAAGAATGAAAGATATAAAACACGAAGAAAAATGTGATGAAAATAATATGCAAGATACAAGCATAGTAAAGTGATAATAGCACTAATCAGAAGGAAACAGATTAAAAAGACCATGGCAAAAGCACTGGTCTTTTTAATGGTAAAAAATAGTTTTTTGATGGAGGAAGCAATGCGAAATTTTTTCACCAAGAACTCACCCTACTACTTTTTTGAACAGCAGATGCGCCAGCCTCCCGGCTACCGCCAAAGAGGCCATGGGGTCCATATTTTTGAACAGACGGAATGGCAAGAGCTGCGAAGCTGCGAAGAAATCATCAGTGCCGTCATCAGTCGGATGCAGACGGAATGCCTGGAAAGCCGACTGAAGCAGTCCTTCCCTCCCGGCAGACATAAGATCCATTTCAAAGACAAGAAGCACCGGAAGACCTATGATTCCCTGATGCTCACATATCAGAAGCCCAGCCTACAGCACACGACAAATTATGCCGGTGCTGTTTTTTTATTAGCCGCTGATGAAGACCTGCTAATAAAGGCTTCCCCCGGCATCCTAGAATCCGGCATCTATTTTGACCGGATCAAGATCGGCAGGGTCACGCTGGACCAGTATATCCTCTTCCATGCGGCCAAGGATATCTACAACAGGACAAGGCATGTCAGCATATCGGAGCTGGCCGACCGGGAACTGATACCCGACCACATCTTTCGCCTGATTATCAGCGCTTTCGTCATCAGCCAGTGCGGCACCAAAATAATAGAAAAGGAGACACAAAATGCAGACCAATGAATTCAAGAAGCAACAACACCAAGCACCAGACAACACAATCACCTTACGCCTATTTTCTCCCCTGCATGCAGTCCGGTGCGAGTTGCAAGACGGGCAGGAAGAGGAAACAACGCTTGACGGAAAAGACCTTGCCGGGTATGAGCCGGAGATCAGTGCAATGATTGACACCCAGCAATTACAATCAGAAAAAACCAGAGGCCTGATGGTATATTTCCGCGATGATCAATCAGTAGAAAACAAAGTCATCTCAGCATTCCCGTCAATAGAAACATATGACGGCACCCTCTACGGGGTCCTCGACTGCCGGCTTACAGAACCGTTACAGCAAGAAGAACTGCAGATCTTAAAAGAATACTGGCTAGGACAGATGAGCGACGGCTGGGGAGAAGGCTTCGAACAGCAGGAAATCCCGACAGACGACGGAGATATCTATGTTTCCTTCTGGACCAGGGAAACGGACTTCCGGATCGTGACGGAACCGGAACTAAAAGACACCGGCCCGGCCATAGAACAACAAAAATCCCAGACGGAAGAACCCGGCATGGGGATCAGCTTTATGCAATAAGACAGAACAGACAACAGGAGGAACGATGGAAAACAAGAAGCACAGCCTATTCAAGATCCTATGGATCGCAGGGGCCGTTATAGCATCCGCTATGGCGGTTTTTTTATCAGCAGGAGGCAGGCCGCCGGAAGACAAAACGGTCCTGGCAGCGGCGGCTGCCGAAACAGCAACCGAAAACCAGATCGATCTTCTGAAACAGGAACTCACACAGATAAGCGGCTACCTCGACCAGATGGACGGGACGATGACAGCCAGCCATGAGTCCCTGCTTTCCGTCACCGGCGAAAGCGGGACTTTTTCAGCCCGCTACGAAACCCTGGAACAGCAGCTGGCCCAGCTCGGCTCCAGCCTGGACAGCTTCCAGGTTACCTACGAAGGCGATGACGGAGAGATCAGGCAGCAGCTGGCCGCCTTAGCGCAGTCGGTCGAAGACGCCAGGGCAGGTCTGCAGGAATCGCATGCAGAAGCGCGCCGCCTTTTATCCGACGCACATACCGCGCAGTCAGACAGCCACGCAGCCGTGGAAAAAATCCTGTCCGGCATGACAGCGGACATCGCCGGGGCGAGGAAGAAACTGGAGCAGTCCGGCAAGGACATCCTTACTTTTCTCGAAGCAATGAACAGCCAGCAGAAAACGGAACAGGAAGAAGAAATCCTCTTCATCCAGCAGATCTGCGAGGAAATCACGGCCCTGATCTCCGAAGACATGGCACAGCTGGCTTCCGTCCTCGAAGACGAAAGCGGCGGGATCCGTCTGCTGATCGAAAACAAGACCCTCGACCTTTCCGGCCAGATGACGGACCTGCAGGACCGGATCAATGCCGCCCAGGAAGAGGCCGTCCTCATATTATCCCAGCTGGCACAGTCCGCAGAAGCCAGGCAGAAAGAGATCCAGAAAGAAATCATGATAGAAATCCAGGCTTCCTTCAGCAGCCTGCAGGAATCGCTTGCCGGCATCCAGGCTTACTATCAGCAGATGCAGGAGGAAATAAAAGACCTTTTCTACGAGGCGACAGAATCGTCCGCCGAAAACCACGCGGAACTGATATCGGTGCTGAGCACGATGGAAACACAGATGGCGGAAAACAGCCAGGCCGGCCTCTCCTTTATAACAGAATCCATAGAGCGGCTGGACCGGGCAAACGAAGCGGCTGTCTCATCCCTGTCAGACGAGATAGCCGACGGCTTCCAGGACATTGATTCGGCAGTGGGCAGCCAGTTCGGCAGTTTTGACACCAGGATCAGCAGCCGCTTCGACGAACTGAACACGGCCATGGAAAACAGCTTCTTTACCATCTCTGAAACCGTGAACAGCGGCGATGACGGGCTGCGGGAATTCATCACCGACAGCTTCACCCAGACCAACAGCAACATGGAAAATGCCATGAACGAGGTGAACAGCCAGCTGCAGGCGGTTTTTCAGTCTGTGAATAGCGGCAAGCGGCTACTGGCATCCGCGCTGTTCACGAAAGGCATAAGCACCGGAGAGGATGCCACATTTCAACAGTTATACCAGGCCATCCTGGATATCCCGCAGGAACTGCTCATCGGGGTCCAGGAAATACCGGGAACAGTGACCTATGATTACCATTATCACACCGACAGCGCAGGAAACACCGTCCATGCGGGTTCCAGTAATACCTACGGGGGCTGTTTTACCGTGCCGTCCTACCACCGGCATACCGGCAGCAGCGTAACCGGCGGCGGATGCTACACCCAGCCGGCCTATCATACCCATGTCAGCAGCTGCTACACCACCTCAAGATGCAACCGGAGTACCAGCAAAGTTGTCGGAGGCAAATGGGTCGACCATTACATGCACGGCCACGTCTATGTATATGAACTGCAATGCCCGGCCGGCCATGTCTTCAGCTCATGGGGAGAAAGCAGCGGCAACTGTAGCGCGTCCGTCACAAGCCTGACATGCGGCCTGACGGAGAGCCATGTCGTCGGCTACACACTCGGCTGCGGGAAAGACGAAAGCACGGTGGAATACTACAATGCCGGATGCGGCTTTTCAGACGGCCAGATCACAGGGGCCCATATCCTATACAGCCAGCCCAGCCAGCCCGGCCCGGCCGCCGCCACTGCTGCCGATGTACCGTCAGAACCGGCAACCATAAAAGAGGAAGCCGTCCCCCCAAGCCCTTATCCGGAACAGGAGGAAAACCGCCCGCCCGCCGATGTCAGCGGCAATGCCCTGCCGGCTGGGATTCAATTACCAGACCAATATCCGACAGATGCAGAACAGGAGGAAGAAGACGATGATGAACCGGAACCAGATTAAAGGAATTAAAGAAAGATATCCCAAAGGCACCCTCGTCCAGCTGACTGAGATGCTGGGCGAAGGCCAGATGCCCTGTGGCCTGAAAGGAACCGTGACGTGCGTGGACGATGCCGGCCAGATCCATGTGGAATGGGAAAACGGCAGTTCCCTGACCCTGCTGCCCGGCGAGGATCAGTTCAGGAAGCTGGCGCCGGAAGCCCCGGCGGCGGTGAAAGAAACCTCCATGCCGGCAAAAGCACAGGAAACCCAGACGCCGCCCCAGAACAGCCACGGTGATGGTCCCACGGCGGCAGGGATGACTATGGGAATGACCGGACTATAAAGGAGGGCAGCCGCAATTGAACAGTATAATCAGCTGGGTGGGAGGCAAGAAAGCCCTCCGCGACGCCATCTACCAGCGCATGCCGGTCTCCTACGAAAAATACATCGAAGTCTTCGGCGGCGCCGGCTGGGTGCTGTTCGGAAAGCCGCCGGGGGAAGCCGTGGAGATCTACAATGACCTGAATTCCAACCTCGTGAACCTTTTCCGGTGCGTCCGGGACCGGACCATGGCACTGGTAAAAGAACTCGCGCTGCTGCCGCTTAGCTCCAGGGAAGAATTCAATGACCTGGTAAAGTTCCTGAAGAAAGAAGAGTTCACGAACCCCTACATAGAATCGGAACTGGCGGTGGTCAGGGAATTCTTTTCCGGTGAAGACGCCGAAGCCCTGGAACAGGCCATCACCGGCGGGAGCGGCTCCTGGGACGTCAAAAAAGCGGCGGCTTTCTACAAAGTCACCCGGTGCAGCTACGGAAGCGGCGGAACCTCCTTCGGCTGCCGGGCCATCGACATCCGCCGGACATTCGGCACCCTGTGGGAAGCCAGCAGGCGGCTGAAGGACACCCTGATCGAGAACAAAGATTTCGAGGCGCTCATTATCCAGCAGGATACCGAGAAAGCCTTCTTTTACTGCGACCCGCCCTACTATGAGACGGAAAGCTATTATGAAGCCGTGTTCCGCAGGGAAGACCACGAGCGGCTCCGGGATACCCTCGCGGGCATCCGGGGCCGGTTCCTGGTCTCCTATAATGACTGTGAATATATCCGGGAGCTTTACCGGGGATTCCAGATCGAACCCGTAACCCGGCTGAACAACCTGGCCCAGCGTTACCAGGGCGGCAGCGAGTACGCGGAGGTGCTGATCGCCAACTATGACATGGAAGAGCGGAAGAAGAGCCTGCCGGTGCAGATCCGGCTGGACGACCTCTTCGGAGAGCGGTGGCTGCCCGGCGCACAGGGCAGGGAAACGGAGGAAACAGATGCTTGAAGTGGCAGAACTGGAACTGAAAATGGGCAAAGCAGGAGTGCTGAATATCCCCCCGGAGGCCTCGGACTATATGGACATCCATGAGGGAGACCCGGTCCGGCTGATCTGCCTTACAGGAAAAAAGGGCAGCCCGCCCGCCCCGGCAAAGGAGATCCCTAAAGAAACCAGCCGGAAGCCCCCCAAAGAAAACCCCGATGAAACACCAAGAGATATCCTGTTCATAAGCGGACACCAGGACATATCAGACCTGCTTCAGGGTGGGGCGGACCTTAACCTGTCCGGAGAACTGCTGAAAGAAGCCGGGATCCCGCCGGATGCCGACCTCGAAATGACCTGCCGGGACGGCGAGATCGTGATACGCCCGACAGCTGAGGAGAACAGTGAAGACATACCCCGCCCTCCCGTTTCCAGCCGCCCTGACAGTGAACTGCTCCTGTCCGGCCTGCTGGAAGCGGCCAAGGGAATGGGCATCCCGAAAGAAAACATACAGGTGGTCCTGCACATGCCCGACCGCCTGGGAAAGGAGGACAGCAATGGCAAAACCAGTATACAGACTGATCGATGACTGCGGCCGGGTCCTGATTGTAGGCCAGCGAAATCTTTTTCCAGTCTACCGCACAAAAACAGCGAATTATTTTCCTATATTAAAATATTGTCTCTAATACTGCGCCGCTTCCCGCG